>Ga0206845_1024_pt1 | contig 57873 bp, 48 predicted proteins | sample Alteio_BWOrgCont_19_FD_152887 | JGI IMG/M metagenome (GOLD analysis project Ga0206845, IMG submission 152887) | Enriched cells from forest soil in Barre Woods Harvard Forest LTER site, Petersham, Massachusetts, United States -... | ecosystem: Environmental > Terrestrial > Soil > Temperate forest >...
CAATGAGTTCGTTGAGGGAGTTGACGCACACGGTCCAGTCGCCGCTGGCTTCCGAAAGAGCAGCCCGCTCGGAAATTCGCCCCTCCTTGCCGACGGTCTTACTCAATCGGGCGAGCTCGTCCCGCATTCGGGAGTTCATTTCGAAGATCTGGTTTATGGTGTCCGCAATCTTACCGGTTATGCCGGTCTGATCGACGGGCAGGCGCGCCGAAAAGTCTCCCTTTTGAAAAGCTACAAGCGTGTTCAGCAGTGTCCTGGTGTCCAGCGTGACGGCGCGCATATTCCCTCTTACCCGATGTGAACGTTGAATGACTCGAAAGAGCTAGTTTCTCAGAAACCCCCTGGACCTATGTGTTGGTTCGAACACACAACGGCATTTTCGTCGTTTCGTGTCCGTCCGGGTGATTCAACGTCGGCCAGGTTGGCCTGGGGAGTATAGTTGCGTACGTATTCGTGGCGCGGATTGCGACGCTATGTGTGCCGAAAAGTGCTTTTATTGCGGAGTTTGGGGCGGTTCGGCAAGCGGTAGCTGAGTCAGGACGCGGAAGGGCTTGGCGCCCAAGACCATCTCGGGAGGAGTTGCGCCAAACGAAGCCAGATCGAAGTGATCTCGCTTGTTTTCATGGCGTTTGCCGCGCGGATCGGCTTCTCGTTAGGCTTGCTCGGCTCGTTCGCGTGCGATGCATTCCTTCTGGCTGGGTCGAACTCCTGGGTGTATATGAGAACCTGACGCGAGAGGCGGTTCGTAACGGCCGAGGACGTAGAAGGCATGGGATTGCTCGATCCAGGCTCCGGTCTGATCGACCCATGCCTTCTACACGTTGTTTTCTACGCCGGCCAGGCGGTACAGGCGGAACTGGGAATCGATGATCTTCCGGGCGAGTTGGCGCGGGCTTTGTTTTGGGTTTGAGGTCGGATAGCATGGCCGCGGTGAGGCGGCTGTAGCCCACATTTCGTTGTGCTGGAGCATCAGGCTCAATCCCGTCAGACCATTATCTGAACGCATTCATGGCCGAACGCTGCTTGCCTTCGGGCATCTTCGGACCCATGGACCTTAAGGCCCTGGCTCAGTTGATTTCTTCGCGGATTTCTGTGCGCATGTTTCGACGGTTAGAGAGTTGCGACAGCCTGTTTTCCGTTTCCTACGGCGCGAACTTCGTCCACTGCACTTCGAATCCCGATCCGAGGCTTCCCGTTCCGGACGTCAGGGAGGTGAACGTATCTACCGTCTCAAGGAGAATATCGTTTGAAAACAGTACCGTTCCGCCCGAGTCCGTGATCGTGAGATGCGCCTGCGCATTCGCGAAGGGTTGAGTTACATGCGGCGGCGTCAGCGTCCAGGCGCCCGAGTCCGTTGTAACTACGACTGGATTCGAGGATGTCGTTGTGAGCACTCCGGTGAAGGTGCCGTCGGGATTGAAGACGGCACGAACTGCGTCGTGACGGATGTCGCCGTGTTCGTGAGAGTCGCGATCCAGGGGCCGTGGAGAACGTTAAAGATCGCCTGAACATTTGTCCCTCCGGACGAGCTTCCGGTCAGGGACGCAAGCGCAGCCGCGGAAATGGTCCACAACCGCGCGGCTCCGATCGCGGCCGCGTTGCTGGTGTCGTCCCCTACCCAGAAATTGCCGCCTGCATCGACCGTGAGCAGATTGGTTTTGGACGCCGCAAATGAGAAGTTCGAGGCGTTCTCACCATTGCGGTCCACTCCGCCCATCGCGACGAAAGTGAAGCTTCCACTCGAAGTTGACATGCGCCAGATCTGATTGCTCCCCGCGCTCAACGGATTGCCGGCCACGGCGAAATAAAGAGCGCCGGCGCCGTCAGAGGCGATCCCGGTGTGCGCCACCCCGGCGAAACCATCCGTAATCGTCTCCGCATTGCATCCACCCTGGCAAGCCGGACTGACAGCGTCGTGAATCACGGAAAGAGTGTCGATCGACGCGACGTAGAGATCGTTGCCGACAAAAGCGAAGGCTCGCGCCGCGTGGCCCTGAGGCGTGTTGCCTACACTTTGAACCGCCTGGGTCGATCCTGTTGCCGGACTGACAATCCGCTTGACGTTGCCGTTCTTGAGGAATCCGACGTAAAGATTGCCGTCGGGTCCGATTGCGGCGGCGGTCGGCTGATTTCCGTCGAGGCCCGCCGTGGTGGCGATGTAAGTCGACCCACCGAGCGCGCGCCTGTATTGGGATCGAGCGCCGTGCGCAGCACGCCGCGGGCGGTAGAGGGCGTGTTCCGGGTGTCCACAACTCCCTGCGTGATATAGACAACTCCGTTGCTCTGAAGAGCAACCTGGCCGCAAGTTGCCGGCACCGTAGTAGCCGAGATCGGCAACTTTGTGCCACCGGTTGTGGCTATCGCGAGGGGCGGGTCGACTACGCCATTCGCGATTGCCACAACCGGCGCGAAGCCTTGAAACGCATCGCATACCCAGGTCTGCGCACCGACGACTACGGCCCCAGCGGGAGCCGTAGGTGCGACCGCGCCTGTGATCGAAGAAGGAAGAATTGCCGTCGAACTTCGCAGTTCTGCCTGGAGGCCGGCTGCTTGCGCAATGGTTGCGTTGATGCCCGTGACCGTGAGTGCGGCCGCGAACATAGCGGACTTGCAGAGAAGCATTTTTTTCACCGGTTCGTCCTTTCGCCCCGAGGGCGGCAATGAAAGACTTTGCAGTCTTCATAACTGGGACCGTGGGTATCAGCTTCAGGAACAGACGCGAGGAAACAAGGTGTAAAAGATTTGTAAATAGGAGTCGGTCAGCTTTTCGCGCCGATCGCGAGAGCCGGACGAGAGGGGCCGCCCCACTGACGCTCGCGGACCGAGGCGTCTGCCCACTTATGGCTGGGCATGTTCTAGGCGGGGACGGCGCGGGATAAACGAGCCCCGCGGATGCTCTCGACGATCCCTCGCCACTTACGCATCGCGAGCTCGATCAGATTCAATACAATCGCAAGACCAAGCAGGCCGGGCCAGAAACGGATCGTCGAGTCCACATACTTGCCTCCCGAATCGAACAGCTGTTTCACCGAAGGGTTGAACCGGCCATCTGTAGACTGCGAGATCGATTTGAGCAGCGTTGCGTTCGATCCATATTCGGAGAGCTCCGATTCCTGACGATACAACCCGACTTCGGGGAAAGATCTGCTGTCGTTCAGCGGGCGCACACGGAACAACCCTTCGAGAGATCCAATGCGCAGCCGTCCGCGCCAGGTCCCGGGCGAGAGACGCGAGAGTTCGAGGGGGCGCCGGAACGATCCGGGGCCGATGACATACAAGTCGGGAGGTACGGCAGGCTCTGCGGCATTGCCGGAAAGAAGGTAATCGACCACCAGTTCCTGGTTTGCGCTGTCGAAACGCGCAGAAGCTTCGCTCTCATTTCCATGCGGAAGAAGATCGCGAAAAATGTTGGTCCACAGGCGGTCGAAACCAGGCCAGGTGAGCCAGCTCGCGGCCCAGCGACTCTTGGCGTCCGATGAAAACACCGCGGCGCGTCCCAGACCATATTGCCAGCGCGCCAGCAGCGGATCGGCGCCATCTACAGCCAGGATCTCGTCGGCTGTAGGCCTGGTCTCGAAGCGAACATAGCCGTACAGGCTGGGAGCATTTTCGATATCGACTTTGTCGAGAAGGTCGGAAGGATGCTTCGTCTCGGCTTTGATTGGTTTCTCGACCGCCGTGGTGCCGGTATGCTCCTGAACGTCCTTAAGCAGAATCTGTTCGAGACCCGACGGATCGCTCAGCATATAGGATTTTCCTTTGGCGGTCGTTGCGATTTTCTCAAGGTACGCCCGGTTTACGTCCTGGCCAAGGCCGACGGTTGAAATTGTCACGTGATTATTCGCCGCATCGCGCGAAAGACCAAGGCTATCGCCTTCTTCGGAGATGCCATCCGTCAGCAGCACGATGTGTTTATAGGCGGCATTCACGCGCAGAATCTTCTGATAGGCTTCAGCGAGCGCGGGCGCGATCTGGGTGCCTCCGTCGGGAACGATACCGCCGATGAGGCGCCTGATTTCCGCTTTGTTATCCGCGTTCCGGATGGGTACTTCCCACATGAAGGAGTTGTCGAAGATGAGGACTCCAACCTTGTCCTCCGGCTTCAGATTCTCAACCACGCCGGCGGCCGCAAGGCGTGCGAGGTCCATCTTCTTGCCCTCCATGGAGGACGACTTATCGATGATCAGGACGACGCAGGTTCCCTGAGGCGACCGGGGCGGAACCAGCTTCGCGGGAAAAGCGCGAGCGAGCGGATCTTCCGGGGCGTCTTTGTGATCGACATAGACATTTTGTTCTCCAGCGACAAGGAGCGCTCCTCCCCCGCTCTGCACGAACGCTTCGAAGCGTTGTTTATCCGATGGCGGCAAAGCGTCGACATTAATATTGTTGAAGACTACGAGCTGCGTATCGTCAAGATCCGCCGGCAGCGTTTTCGACTGAACGACATCGAAACGATTGGCCGTCAGCAGGTCCACAATGTGGCCTTCCGTGCCCGGCGGGTCATCGGAAATCCATTGCACACGCGGGCGGCGAACCGCGACCGCATCTTCAAAGCGCGATTCGCCGAGGCCATTGGCTTCGATTTTTCCGCTCAGATCGATCGCGCCCGCCGCGTTGAGGCTCGTGCGTATCCGAACGCGGTTTTCACCCGCCTCCAGCGCGATCTGGTGTGAACCGATTTGTTTGCCCTCGGCCGAAAGCTCAACCGTTGCGGGGGTCGCGCGGGGCGAATAGACTGTCAGGTCGACCGGAAAGCGCTCTCCCGTAAATACGGCGCCGGGAATGCCCACCGCTTCGGTCTTCAACTGCGGCTGGACCCGGCCCGCAAGCGCGATTGTATCGATCGAGACGCCAAGCTGCTGCGCCTGCCAGGCGGCGCGCGTAACGGCTCCCTCGTTCTCATTGCCATCGGTCAGAAGGGCGATACGGTGAACCATTCCCGAGGGAAGCGAGGCCAGCGCCTGGCGGATCGGTTCCTCGAAGTTTGTGGCGCGTCCCTCCGCTCCGGGGGTGTGAATCAGGTTGAAATTCGTTTCCTTGTTATCGAGCGGACGAGGCGCGCGCGCGAACGGAATCACATCGACACGATTGCTGCCGCGACCATCGTTGATCTGCCGCAGAAGATCGCTTTCGCGACTCAGGTCCGCATCGCTGACGCTGGCCGATGTATCTGCCAGGACCGCGAGAGCCACTTTGCGCTCCCGCACAGTAATTGAAGGCTCAGCGAGAGCGAGTATCACCGCCGCGATCATCGACGCTTTGAAGAGCAGGGGTGCACGCCGGGGCTGGCGGCGCCACTCCCAAACTACCCAGGCAACCGGCAGAATGAGCAGCGGGAGCAGCCAAATGCGATCGAAGGTCATGCAGCCCGCCCCAGCTTCGGTTTCATCACGCGCATCCGTAAAGGCGAATATCTTCCATACGCTACCCATTCGGCGATCAGAACGGCCGCGCCGAGTGCGGCCAGGAATGGCCACCAGTCGACGTTACGGCGCAGCGCATCGTTCCACGCCGGTATCCCGTGCCGGGCGCTTGCCGGAGGCGACCATTTGACGTCCCACATTTCGGGTAAGGTCAGCGAATAGACGCGTTCGGAGTTTCCGGCGATAACCCGCACACGCGAAGCTTCTCCCGCGAAAAAGTCTACCGCTTTGTCATGAACGCTGTAAGGCAGATTGACGCCGGAATCCGTCAGGACCTGTACGCCGTTCTGGTTCGCAACAGCGCCTGGGGTAAACGGCATCGATACCGCTCCGGCGCTTTGGGTTCCCACATCGACGTTGCGGAATACATCCGGGGCAACCCAACGCATCACATTCGCCAGCAGGAGGGGCGTCGCGAGTTCGTAGCGCATGGGTCCTTCGAAGGGATCGAAACCGACGACGACAGATCTGTTCCGACCGTCCGGCGATATGTTTGCGACCATGATGGGTCCTTTGTCGATGGAGGCAAGACGGATCTCGTTCGGTCCGGGATCGAAGACAGATGCGCTTCCGATCTGTACATCTCGAGCGCGGAGACCGAGGGTCAGAGGCTGGTCGGGAGTCCAGTTCAGATCCTTTGGGTGATCGACGCGTTCTTTGACGGGGACCGGGGAATCGACCGCCGGGGGATCGAGCCAGAGCACGTTGCCGCCAGGTCGAACCGGGGGAGCAAAGCGGTCAAGGATCAGCAGCGCAGGCTTCGATTGAGGGTTTTCGGGTTTGTACTGCGCGGTTCGTCGGAAGTCTGCGATCACGCGCGGATCTGAGGCCAACGCCGGGCGCAACTCCTCGGAATGATCGGAGTAAACGACGACGGGCAGGCTGCGCAGCTCGGGGAGTTCGAGCGTGGCGTAATTGTCGGCTGCGAAAGCATCGTTCGGGTAGAGCCTTGCTTCGACAATTCCGGCAGCACGCGTGTGCACTTCGAACGACGCTTCGCGCTCCTCTCCTGGCGGAAGCTGGACCGACCGGACGCCTTGCGGAGCATTTCCAAAATTCAGGCTGACGTTGATCGACCTGGGACGCTTGCCGTAGTTGCGAACACGCACGATGACATCCCACGTGCCGCCGCCGGTGTCGGAACGCCGCGCGCCGACGCTGCGAAGACCGGTGTTCTCTACATTGTCGTCAACCGGAAGAACGCGGAAGGCGGGCATATCGGGTAATGCGAGGTTATTCGATTCGCGCAAGGAAATGCGCCCCGGACCGTCGTAAACTATCTCACCCGGGAGAGAGCCGCCGCTGTGCTGCATCCGGCTCGCGAACTGCAGGTTCTGGGACAGGTTCAAGGCGGTGGCGCCGGGCTGTGATTCCAGAATGGCGCGCGCGGTTTTGCCACGGTCCAGTTCCCAGGAGGTCGCAGGGGTGGCGAGGGCGTCGGCGCGGACCACTAATACGCGGTCGGCAGCCGGCACCGCACGCAACCAACCGAGCGCGTTCGCGCGGGCCAGATCCATAAGCGTGAGATCGGGACGGTTGGGTAAAGTCGCGCCCATCCACGCGGAAGTATCCAGAACGAGGACGTGATCGTGGCTCAGATTGCGGCGGCCGCCGAACTGAAATTGCGCGATGGCTAGAAGCAGGAGGGCCATTCCCAACAGTTGCAGGAGGAGCGAGAAAGGCTGCTGGATTCGGCTTCGCCGGGTGACCGGAGCGGCCTTGCCTGGTTCGACCCAGAAACGGAGGGTGGAGACGACCAGTTTACGGCGATTGCGATCCAGAAGGTAGAGCGCAACAGAAAATGCCGCCACAGTGCCGAAGAGGGCAATGAACTGGCCGAGACTCAGGTTGAGGAATTCCATTTGTGAGGCCGTGCCTCCTATCCGGCTGTGCTCCGCCTCAGGCTATGCTCCGCGCACGGACCATCGAACCGAAGATCGCATCCTCCAGGGGCATCGAAGTCGGCAGGCCGGTGTACTTTCCCTGATTTCGTAACGCGACGTCTTTAATGCCTGCGGAAAAGCCGTCAAATGCTTCCGTGTATTTCCGGCGCGCCTCTTCATCCACTTGTATGCGGAGCTTCCCGCCGCTTTCCGCGTCCGTAAGATCAACCTCGCCGTTCCATGGCGGCGTTCGATCCTGGTCGGTCCAAAGTTGAATCAGCATTAATTCGTTGCCGTAATCCGCGAGGTATTGAAGCGCCTTTTCGCACCCGGATTCGTCGAGGAAGTCGGACACGACGATCACCAGACCCCGCTGCGGGTATTCGTTCAGGTACTGACGCACGATGGTCAGAAAATCCGTAATGCCGCCCGGCTCCAGTTCCTCGAGGAACTCGGCCGCGAGACGGTAGCGATGTCGGCCGCCGCCCGCGGTTTTTCCTTCGCGCAACTTAGAGGAGAAAGGAAGAATCTGAATCGTATCCAGCCTGACCAGACCGACGTAACAAAGGGCCGCCGTGAGTTGCCGGGCGTAGGTGAACTTATCGCTGGAAGCCGAGCCCGGGAAACCGGTTGCCATTGACGCTGAAGTATCAAGCAGCATCCGAACAGGGACTCGTGGCTCGATCTGGAACATCTTGAGGAACATTTTGTCCAGCCGCATGTAAGCGCGCCAGTTCACTGCGCGAAGGTCATCGCCTTGATGAAAGTGGCGATGGTCCAGAAATTCCTGACCGCCGCCCGCGAAGTGGGATCGATTGTGGCCGCCGACAAGCCCGGCGAACGAACGCTGCCAGTGGATCGCCAGCCGCTCCAGGCGTTCAAGAAATTCCCGGTCCAGAAGGGGCTCGTTCGGCAAGATCGCCTCTATTTAAGCTATGCGGCGGATGCCTGAACGGTTACGCCGGAGATGATGGCGGCCAGGATCGAATCGGCCGTCTTGCCATCGGCATGAGCGTCGAAGTTCAGGATAATGCGGTGCCGAAGAACGGCCGGCGCCAGTTCTTTGATGTCGTCGACGCTGAGATGAAAACGCCCATGCATCAAGGCGAGCACGCGCCCGCACTCGACCAGCGCTTGCGCTCCGCGGGGCGAGCTGCCATACCGGATGTAGCGCCGGGCGAGTTCGTGCGCCCCCGTCTCATCCGGTTGCGTGGCCATTACCAGCTGAACCGCATAATCCTGCACGTGCGGCGCGATCAGGACTTCGCGGCATACGGCGCGAAGCTGGAGCACGTCATCGCGGTCGAGCACGGCGCGCACCGAGGCATCCTCGCGGCTTATGGTGCGTTCCACGATGCGCGATAACTCGGCGCGCGAGGGGTAGGTGACGACGATCTTCATCAGAAAGCGGTCCAGTTGCGCCTCGGGAAGCGGGTAGGTGCCCTCCATTTCGATGGGGTTTTGCGTGGCCATCACCAGAAAGGGCGATTCGAGCTCATGGGTGACGGTGCCGCTGGTCACGGTTCGCTCCTGCATGGCTTCGAGGAGCGCGGACTGCGTTTTGGGGGTCGCGCGATTGATTTCGTCGGCCAGCACCAGATTTGCGAAAACGGGGCCTGGCTGAAAACGCAGCATCTTATGTCCGCGGTCGTCGGTTTCCATAATCATGCTGCCAACGATATCGGCGGGCATCAAATCCGGGGTGAACTGGATTCGCGAATAGCGCAGGCTGAGTGCGCGAGCGAGAGTGCGCAGCAGGGTAGTCTTGCCAAGACCGGGCACGCCCTCCAGCAGCACGTGACCGCCGGAGAGCAGGCAAATGAGCACGCCGTCGACAACGCTCTGTTGTCCGACGATGATCTTTGCGATCTCGTCGCGAACCTGATTTAATCTCGCGACTGCCGGACTCGCGGCTGCTTCGATTGGCATGAAATTGATTCTAGTCGATGACGCTGGCGTTTCATATTATCTCGCGGAAAGCGTTGGCGCCTCGCAGGTGATTCGTAAAACGAAGACCAGCTGGTCGGGGGATCGCCGGCGGACCCTGGGGTCCGCCCACAAAAGCCCGATTCCACCTCGGGCATGCGCGGGCAAAAGTCTGGCCTACGACTGGAGGCGATGAAACTCACGCGAACGCAGACGGGAGCCGACGCTACGGCCGACTCGGCTATGGAGATCACCTCGTTCGCGCTTTATACGGAGGACCCGGCGATGGTGGGGGATAGGGGCTTGGGCGTTGAACACGCCTTAGGATGAGGGAATGCTGTGGGGAAGCTCGATGAAGCGGATGGAAAAAAGGGGTGCTAACCGTGAGTTTGGATTCTGCACGGCGACGGCGCTGCATCTCAGCCTGCCCGACGCCGGTCAAGTACAGCGTGGAGTTCTGGGGGGCGATTCAGACGGCAACTTAACTTGCCGGCCAAAGCGTTGCACAATTCGTGGTGAAGAATTGATGGCGCCGTTTGTTCCGGCGCCAGGCAGGTCTGTGAATTTCCAGGATTCCTAGGATCCGGTGCCTCGCACAACGACCCACGCGGTTTTCGCCAGAATCTTACAGTCAAGCCAAAGCGACCGGTCGCGAATGTACTCGAGGTCCATTCGAACCCAGTCGTCGAAGTTGCTGATGCGATTTCTGCCTCGAACCTGCCAGAAACAGGTAATTCCAGGTTGTGCGCTCAACTTGCGCTTTTGCCATAGTTCATAACGTGCCAGTTCATGCGGTCCCGCCGGGCGGGGACCCACCAGGCTCATGTCGCCCCTCAAAACACTCCACAACTGAGGAAGCTCGTTCAGACTATATTTTCTGAGGAATCTTCCAAGCGGTGTGACGCGCGGATCGTCCGCAATTTTGAACACGGGGCCGCTCATCTCGTTAAGCGCCGCGAGCTGACCGCGCTTTTCGTCCGCATCGGCTACCATTGTGGTGAATTTGTAACCTGTAAACCTCCGGCCACGATACCCCACGACGCGCCAGGGATAGAAGACCGTCAGATGCGGTGTCGTCAGTTTGATCGCCAGAGCGATCAGCGCCAACACTGGGGACAGCAGAATCAAAAGCAGCGCGCTCACGCATACATCCAGTACGCGCTTGACATAAAGCCACTCCGACTCCGCTTCCGGAGGCGCCAAGGTGAGAGATGGAACGCCGCCGGGACTCCAGCTCGATTGCACCACAAGATCGTCCAGCGAGGCGGCCAGGACGGCTTCGGGCACGATGTCTGCCGTCACGCGAAAGTAGTCGCAGGTTCTGATCGCGCTGTCCAGCCACCGGGCGCCACTCTCCGGCAGGATCATGACAATACGCTGGATTGGCTGGTGGATGAGAACGTGTTCCAGGTCTCCCGCTTCGCCGAGCGCCGGCAAGATTGTCTTGTCGTCAATGCGCAGAGGACCTTCGCCGGAGAGCGGGAAATATCCGATGAGGCGGTAGTCATCCGTCGAAGCGGTGCGCGTAATGCGTTGAGCGACGACGCCGGCAGCCTCGGGCGTACCAATGATGGCCACTTCCTCCGCATGCATTCCTTCGCGAACAACATATCGATGCCATGCGCGCCCCACAATCCGTGAAAGAACGATTGCGAGGCAGCTCCCGGCAGTGAAGGAAAAGACGATCAACCGGCTGTAACCAGGCGTCTTGAGTACAAAAAACATCGTACTCAGCATCGCCACGCCAACGAGAGGCGATGCAACGCCGAACAACAGGATCCGCACAAAACTCTGCTGCCGTATCGGACGATGGCCGCCCAGGATGTCGATGCAGATCAGAGTGGTGGGCGCTACGAGTAGAAAGACCCAAAAATGTTCCGACAGAGGCGGGAACAGACCGCCGGACTCATGAGGCGTCAGAGATTCGACCCATGCGCCGTAGAAGATGCCGCCTGGCGACAATTGCCGGTAAAACAAAGGCGCGAGCCAGGACGTGGAAACGTAGGCAAGCAGCAACGCTACGATATCGAACAGCCAAAAAAGCTTTCGGCGAACGGAAGACATGTCACCCTGGCGGCCGGCCAGAAGCAGCCGCGAACCGGCGGCAATTTCGTTTAAAGTTCGAATCCTGAAGCGCGAGCGTCGGTATAAAACATTTTCACGGTTTCGAGGGAATAACCGGTGAGATCCTTCCCTACAAGGCTCAGCTTTTTCAGGAGGTCATTCGTCGCGGTGATGACGTGACAACCCACCGCGTTTGCCTGAAAGACATTCAGTAACTCGCGCGGACTTGCCCAGATGAGTTCCGTGCCTGGCGCGCAACTCAACATCTCGACCGCGGCTGCCATCACCGGAACCGGATCCCTTCCCGTATCGGCTATCCGTCCCGCGAATACGGAGACGTACGCAGGAGCGCCGCCGCTCAAAGCTCCGGTGGCCTCGAAAACCTGCTGGAGCGTGAGGAGTGCCGTGACATTCAGCCTGATGCCGTCCTGACTGAGCCGCCGAACGAGGGGAATCGCAGTCTCTCCTGCCGTGTTGGTTATGGGAATCTTGACGAAAACGTTATCACCCCAGCGGGCGATGATGCGAGCCTGGCGTTCCATCTCGCGAAAATCATCCGCAAAAACCTCGAGGGAAACGGGGCGATCGGGAATGCAGTCCAGGATATCGCGCGCGAATGCCTCGTAATTTCTTACGCCAGCCTTTCGCATTAACGTGGGGTTTGTAGTAAACCCCTGAATTCTGGGATCGCGGTACATTTCGAGCATTCCCGCTTTGTCGGCCCCGTCAGCGAAAATCTTTACTTTCAAGGCAGTTACGGGATCGTCAACGGTCCGTCTCGGCGACAACTGAGCGATGGCTACCGAAGTCATGGTTTACGGGCCTCCTTTGATTTCCGACCTGAACCGCGCCGGTTCACCTCGGTTTTACTGGACGATACATAATTCCGCCACTTCTGATTCAGCCACATTTGGCCATAATTGTAATTGCAATCCAACCGTTTCGAGCGGAAAACTTAAGGTTAGCTGTATCGAGCGTCGGAAAGCTTACGAAATTGTATAAATTCGGTCAATCGCGAGTTTATTTGTAGGCGATGACACTTCCGGTCAGGCTGCGGCGGCATCCTCACCTCTGACCTGCGCGGCGATCCATGAATATGTTTTCTCCAGGCCTTCGCAAAGGGGGCGGCTGGGAGCCCAGCCGAGTTTTTCCCGAATGAGGTGGTTATCGGAATTTCGACCCCGCACGCCGAGTGGGCCGGGAATGTTACGGATCGTCAATTTCTTACCGGCGATCTCCATGATCAGCCCTGCAAGCTGGTTGATCGTGACCATTTCCTCCGAGCCGATATTGACAGGGCCCGAAAAATCGGACTCGACGAGCCGACGCACGGCTTCAAGGCATTCATCGATATAAAGAAATGAGCGGGTTTGCAATCCATCTCCCCAGATCTCGATTTCACCGCCTTCGGGAGCCTCGGCCACCTTTCGGCAAAGTGCTGCGGGCGCCTTTTCCTTTCCACCTTTCCAGGTGCCTTCGGTGCCGAAAATATTATGGAAACGCGCGATGCGGACCTGAATTCCGTAATTGCGCGCATAGGCAAGATACAGGCGTTCACTGAACAGTTTCTCCCAACCGTATTCGCTGTCTGGAGCTGCCGGATAGGCCGAGTCCTCCGAGCATTTGGGATTCAGCGGGTCAAGCTGGTTGTACTCCGGATACATGCAGGCTGAGGAAGAGTAAAAGAATTTGCTGACGCCGGCCAGGCGCCCGTATTCCAGGGTGTTCAGGTTAATCGTCGCGGAATTATGCATCACGGCAGCGTCGTGCTGGCCTGTGAAGATATAACCAGCGCCGCCCATGTCGGCGGCCAGCTGATATACCTCATCGATCCCTTCCACAACCTGCTGGACGACGCGAGGATCCCGAAGATCTCCCACGACGAATTCGTCCGCGGGCGGCGTGGAGTACTCGTGCCGTTTGAGATCGACGGCGCGCACCCAGTAGCCCTCGTGTTTCAACCGCCGCACCAGATGACCGCCGATAAATCCCCCGGCCCCGTTCACGAGAATCTTCTTCACCATCTTCTCCTTGATAATGTGCGTGTAATCATCGCCGCGCCTGATGGGCGGCTCTTTCCCGGGCAGATTCTTCTCGAGAGGCTATGATCCTTGCGGCGCCCTCCAGGTCGGGAGCGCGGAAATGAGGCTGCGCGCGGAGCGCTTCACGGTAGCCTCGGTCGATAAAAATTGTAATGCAGTTCGCCGAGTATCCACAGTCGATATCGCGCCATCTGTCGCCGATCATGTAACTATCCGTCAGTGAGATCGTGTGTTCAGCGGCGGCGTCCAGCAGGAGGCCAGGCTTGGGTTTGCGGCAATTGCAGGCATCCGAGTCGTCGTGATAACAGACCTGAAACGCGTCCAATGGAAGGCGATTTCGAAGATAATCGTGCATCGCTTCGACAACGGACCGATCCTGGGTTCCACGAGCTACGTCAGGTTGATTCGTGACAACACACAACCAGAAGCCTCGCTCCCGAAGCATTTGCAGAGCCGCCTCCACGCCAGAGAGTATTTCAAAGTCGTGAAGTCCAGAGGGAGGGAACGGCTTTCCGTCGCGCACGACAGCGCGATTTATAACGCCATCCCGGTCGAGGAAAACAGCTTTACGCGACGGCGGGTTTATCGCACCGATTCCCACTTGGTCTCAACCTGTTTGAGCAAAGGATGCGAAACCAGCAGATGCCACACGATGGCCTGAAATGCCTCGCTGTGGGGTGTTACGTGGACAGCGTTCACCGTGGGAATGATAACGCTGGCGTCCGCCACCTGAGCTGCATAGCCGCCATCCCGGCCTACAATAGCGGCGATTTTCGCCCCGCTGGAACGAGCGTGCTGCAGGGCGTACACCAGATTTGCGCTCACCCCTTTTTCGACGTTCCCACCCCCGACTGAAAATACCAAAACACAATCCTCGGCCTTGAGCCGACTGCCCCGCAGCCATGCCTCGAACACTGTCGTCCAACCCTCGTCGTTCGTGCGCGCCGTCAATTCCGACACATTGTCGGTCGGAGCATAAGCTTCAAACCCGGCGATCTTCCGAAAGTCGTTGACGGCGTGAGAAGCGTTGGCCGCGCTCCCGCCGACTCCAAGGATAAAAAGGCGGCCTCCCTCCGCCCGGGCCCGCGCCATGAGAGTCGCAACCCTCTCAATTGCGTCGATATCGAGTTGCGCGGCGATGCTCTGTACTTCTGCGAGATATGTGCGCGAAAAATCAGGCATTATATGTGTGCACCCGTTCCTGGGGGGCCATTTGCGATGGCATCTGATAGAGACTGGAGGCCTTCGAAGCTTCCGATCTCGTAGAACCGCTCGTCGATTTCGAGCGCCGCCAACTCATTTCTGGCAAGCGCGTTTTGGAAAATCACGGCAAGGTCGCCTCCGGCTTCAGGCAATTCCCCAAAAAGGTGACTTCGAAAGGCTCCTAAACCGTAGTCGATATGAAGCATTCGTGGCGTGAGATGCCGTTTGTCGTAAGTTATGAGTTCCCCGTCGCGAAACTCGACGTTGCTCGTGTCCCACTGCCCGTCGTTGCGAAACACCGTCATCAGGGCCTGCTTGCCCGACTCGAAGAAGGTTCTCTCCACAGCACCATAGTCGCAAAGGAGGTACGAATCTCCATACATAACGAGGAATGACTCTCCGAGGAGAGGAAGCGCCTTGCGAACGGCGCCACCCGTTCCTTGCGGAGTCGGGCCATCCCATGAGTATTCCACCTGGAGTCCAAACTTGTTCCCCTGTCCCACAAAGTTCTCGATCATCTCACCCAGGTAACCCAGACACAAGACAACACGATCAACACCACGATCGCGGAGGAGCCTGAGTTGATGAGCGATAAAGGGCTCGCCGTTCACCGGAATGAGCGATTTCGGCACATCCCTTGTTAGCGGCCGGAGCCGCGTAGCTAAACCACCAGCGAGGATCGCGACGGGCAGCATTGGCGAGACTCAAAAATAGTGACGATACCTCAGTATTGCGTCAGAGTTTTGGTTCCTTCAAAATCGAAGCGGAAACGTACCTCTCTTAAGCCTGCTGCATGCATGGCGGATCTCAGCCGCATTTTATCCTCGGTGTACAGCATCAGAAATCCGCCGCCGCCGGCGCCGATCAGCTTACCGCCTAAAGCGCCATTTTCTCTGGCCAGCTGGTAGTAGTGATCGATGCATCCGTTACTCATCCCCGAGGTTCGTCGTTTCTTGTGTTCCCAATGCACATGCATAAGCTCGGCGAAGGCCCGAAGATCTCCCGCCTCCAGAGCCGCCTTGCTGTCATATCCGAGTTTTTTCACAAAATGCAGGTTGTCGATCATGCTCTGATCGCCACCCTTGCTTCGGGAATCCTGGTCCTTCAGGATGTCTGAGGCATTCCGCGTGAAATTCGTGAAGAAGAGCATCAGGCTGTCTTCGAGATTGTGAATTGTCACGGGATCCACTTTGAGCGGACTCACACAAACGCTTCCGTCGGGCCGAAAATCGAAGCAGGTAACGCCGCCATAGGAGGCGATGTATTGATCCTGTTTGCCGATTGGTTCGCCCAGCAGATCGATTTCAATATGACAGGCCTGTTGCGCGAGCTCGCCGCGACCGATGCTGTTTCGCTTCATGGTATGTAGGGCCCGCAGCAGAGCGGTCGTGAAACTCCCGGACGAACCAAGACCCGAGCCTGCAGGTATGTCGGACATACTGGTGATCTCCAGGTGGGGAGTGCCGACATCCACCAGCTTCAAGGCTTCCCGGACGATTGGATGTTTCACGTCTTCGACGCGATCGACAACCTCCATTCGGGAGTACTTGACGATGAGCTCCGCGACAAATGTTTCGTGCAACGTGATGTACACATACTTGTCGATGGCAGCCGACAAAACAAACCCACCATGATCGGTGTAATAAGACGGAAGATCGGTACCTCCGCCGCCGAGCGAGACCCTCATAGGACTACGTGAAATAATCATTGGCGGTCGCCTGCGTAGATCTTTTCCACTATTCTCAAGACAGCCTGCGTATCTCTGATGCCCGGCGAGGGATCGCGTTGCAGTTTTATGTCCTCCAGAAACTCCTGGAATTCGATATCCCATGAGTTATCAGCCATCGGATACTCCCAGATTGTCGTTTCAGGCGGCCCCATGGAGGGTAGCATCCGATATAACGCGAGACGTTCGGTACCGTAACTTCCTCCCAAACCGGTGATTTCAAGCTTCGCATCCCGGCCGCATATCTCGAACGAAAAAGTGTTCTTCCATTCGGTCCACGTGGCATGCAGAAAGGCCGTCTGACCCGTTTCGGTTCGCATCAACAAAAACGCATTATCGTCGACGGGCATATCCCAGTAATAAGTTGCTGTATGACCGGAAACGTCTGTGAAGTCTCCGAGGAACCAACGTGCGAGATCGATCAGATGGGATCCCTGGTCGAGCAACTCCCCGCCGCCTGAGATCTTCGGGTCCGCGCGCCATTCACGGTCGTAGCCAGGACGTCCGCCGTGCCCGTATCGGCCGCGCACGTACATCATTTCGCCGAGAACTCCCTCGCGAAAGATCTTATGCGCCTGTTGGAGCGCTCTATGGAAGCGGTGATTGAAGCCCAATCGAACCCGCACTCCCGTGCGCTCAGACGCACGTAAAACCGGATCTAGTTCCTCAGCTCGCCTGGCGCCCGGCTTTTCGATCAGCACGTGCTTACCGGCGTTTGCTGCCGTAAGCGCGATACAAGCAAGCTGGTCGTGGGTTGTGGCAACTACGACGATTCCGACATCCGGATCGGCGGCTGCCGATCTCCAGTCGGATTCAGTTCTTGCGCCGGGAAATTTTCGCGCCAGTTGTTCGGCACGGGTACCCTGCGTATCGCAACAGACAACGAGAGGGCAACCGCCCAGCGCCTGAGCGCGCTTCTGGCCGATCAGTCCACATCCTATAATGGCGACGCCCGGCTTAATCATTCGCCCATGCTTTCCCACGTTCTTCGGGCAGGATGCGCCGCAAGGTATAAATATCCGACCCCTGAATGTCCTGTGCGTAATCCGCCAGTCGCTTCCAGGGGTCCCAAACAGCGCTGACCAGTCTTCCAGTAATCCCGCCGCTGTTCGAGGATGCGAGATAGACCGCAAGGTCCGCAGCCGTTCGGGGGTCCACAGCTCCACCGTTCACGAATTTAACGATTTTCCTGTGCTCGTCCGAGCCGACCGCCTCCGGGCCGGCCCGAAGGGTTTCCTGGAGCATCTCCGTATTCATTGGTCCCGGGGCGATACAGTTGACTCGAATTCCAAGGGATTTCACTTCGGACGCTACAGTCTCACTGAACCTCACAAGGCCGGCCTTGGATGTGCCATAGGCGGAAAAATTCGGTCTCGGACTCGCCGCGCCGCCGCCCGAGAGATTGATGATTGATCCTTCCGTGATCGTCTCTCGCATCCACTTGATGGAGAGATGGCAAAGCTCGGCCGGTGCGAGCAGGTTCACCTGCAACGCTTCGCGCCAACTCGGCCAGTCATTATCTGCCACCATACCCATCGGGCCTATGATTCCGGCATTGTTGACGAGAACATCAATGCTCGGCCACAGACTGCGGGCCTCATCGAAGATCTTTTTCGGGGATGCTTCGTCCGCGAGATCGGCGGCGAAGATCGAAACGCTCTGGTCAAGGCGTGCGTTTTCCTCCAGACGGAGGCGAAGCTGATTTAAGGGCTCCGTCGAACGCGCGACTAATAAAAGCGTAGCGCCTTGTTCCCACATCGCCTCGGCAATAACGGGACCCAATCCCCTGGAAGCTCCGGTAATAACGGCTCTTTTGCCTTCAAGCAATTTATGCATTTGCGTTTGCAGTACGACCTTCGAGCACCCAGTGATTCTTCTGTAACCAGAGCACGGTTCTTTCAACAGCCTCCCTGATTGATAGTCTGGGCTGCCATCCCAAATTGCGCATGCGCCCGCAGTCAAGGAAGATGAACGGGTTGTCCCCGATCCAGCCGCGATCGCCACCCGCATAATGACGAATCGGCTTATGGCCGATCAGGGCGGTGATCCAGCCAATGGAGTCGTCCACCATGCAATATTCGTCGGTCCCCAGATTCAACACGCTTACGGGATTGGAGACTCGGTTAATCGCAAGCAACATCGCATCGATGCAATCCTGGACATAGAGGTAGGACTTTCGCTGTCGGCCATCACCGAGAATATGGAGCTGGTCCGGGTGGGACAGCAATTGTTTGTAGAAGTCGAGAACATGTCCGTGCGTGTAACGCTCGCCCAGGATCGATACGAAGCGAAAGATAAAACTCTGCATTCCGAACGCTTCGCAATATGCTGCGATGAGACCCTCGGCCGCCATTTTCGAGGCGCCGTAGAGCGAAGTCTGTACAGGAAACGGCGCATCCTCGGGCGTCGGAAACACCTGCGATTCACCGTACACGGACCCGGTCGAAGAGAAGGCAATTCGTTTAACGCCGCAGACGCGCATTGCCTCGAGAACATTGGCTGTACCTACGGCGTTCTGTTCCAGATCTTTCATCGGATGGTCGGGCCCATGCCGTACATCGGCATTAGCGGCCATATGAAACACCGTGTCGACGCCCTCCATGGCGTCTTTCAGTTTTGCGAGATGGAGCAGATCGCCTTCACGTAGTTCAAACCGTGTCGATTTCCATGCATTCTCCAGGAACTCCCGGCGCCCTGTAGAAAAGTTATCGAAACCGATCACTTCGCAACCCTCGGCAAGAAGGCGATCGGTGAGGTTGCTGCCAACGAATCCGGCAGCTCCGGTAACCAGGACTTTCTCTAACTTGCCTTCAGGCATCCTGTTTGTTCGTCTCCAGTGAGATAAGCTTCGAATCGCTCCAACACAACGGTCCGATCAAACTGCTGTTCCGCCACTCTGCGTCCATTCCGCCCCAGCGCACGCGCTTCCTCGCGGTGTTCCCGCATCCAGCGAATTGCTTCCGCCAGTCGCGCCGGTTCCTCGGGAGGTACTACAACGCCGACGTTCATTTCGCGGATAAACCGGCCCGTCTCGCTGTCTTCGCTGACGGCAGCCAGAATCGGCCGGCCCGATGCCATGTAGTAGAGCAGTTTCCCTGGAAAGACCACGTCCCGAACCGCCTTCCGCTGGGTGACAATCAATGCGTCGGCGGCGGCAAGCTGTTCCGGCAGCGATTCCCTGGGCTGCATGGGCAGAAAACGAAACCGTTGCATGGCCAGTTTTGCGGCGGTGTCCTTTAACTCCGGGAGGTAGGGGCCGGCGCCAATCAGGCAGCAGGTAACGCTCAGGCCATTCTCAAACTCCGCCGCCGCTTCGACGAATGTTTCCAGGCCCTGTTTTCCAGCAACACTGCCCGAATACATCGCGAGGAACTCATCCTGGCCGATGCCGAAACGGGCCCGAAAACCGTTGTTGGCCGGCGGCCTGATGAAAGAGAGATCGATGTAATCCGGAAGGGTCGTCACCTTATCCGGAGGCACTCCCTTCGAGATCAGATTCCGACGCATTCCCTCGCAGATCACTCCGATGCCGGTCGAACGGCGGTAAACAAAACGTTCGAGGGCTTTGGCGAAACGCAGCACAGTGCTTCCTTCTTTCAAGGCCCCGACCGCGATGGCTGCGTCGGGAACAAGGTCCTTGATCTGCAGGAAAACCTTCGCGCCGCTCAAAGACGCGATGAGGAAGGCCGTAACGGCAAGTTGAAGCGGGGGGGATATGATCACCACGACTTCCGGGCGCCACGTTATGCCTATGCCAAACAGAGCGGACAGGGCAAAGGAACAGTCAAAAAGTATTCGCTGAAGGGTCTTTCGCGGATTCTTCGGGACGTAAAGCCAGGTGCGGAGGACCGGTACGCCGTTGACCGTCTCCCGCATGAAACGCTTCCCTTCGTACCCGTTCCACACTTTCCATTGCGGCGCCGTGGGAAATCCGGTAATCACGCGGACATCGTGACCGCTCGCCTTCAGATATTCAGCAAGGTCGGCGGTGTACGGGCCGATGGAGGTGGATTCCGGCAGGTAATTGAGACCCAGGATGAGGGTTTTCATTCAGCGATCCTGGAGGACTGTATCCGGAAGAAAAGCGTAACTTCGGTCGTCGCTGTACTGCGGCGTCGATTCACCCGGCAGAGGCTCGATCGGCGATGCCGGCTGCGAATAGCCGAGTTCCCCCATCAGATCGAGGAAGTCCTCACGGGACACACCCCGATGAAGCTCGATCGCGAGTTTCGGGCGATGCTGCCGCAGGATATTTCGCATCCCTTTCAGGACCTGGATTTCCATTCCCTGAACGTCGATTTTGACTCCGTCGATGCGGTCTTTCGTTCCACCAAGCCGCGGCCACAACCAATCGAGGCTCGACGCGAGAAACCGCTCTTCGAACTGCTCGCCTTCGAGCGTACTGTCGACCATCCCACGCACCACCGGAAGACTTCGCGTGGCAAGATCTCCGCACTCTCCCAGCCCGATGGGAACGACTGTCAGTTGCTGAAATCCGTTGGTGGCGCGAGTTCTTGAGACACACCCGGCCGTCCCGATCATGGGTTCGAAGGCGAAAACGCGGCCGTTGTCGCCGACGAGTTGACAAAGAGCGAGCGCAGTGTATCCGTAATGCGCGCCGATATCCAGCCATGTTTCCCCGCTCCGGACATTCGAGGAAAACCAGGCAAGCAGCGCGAGTTCCGTGCGCCCGAGAATCGCTGCCGGGTAGTCGTACCAGGACGTCACCAGGCTGCGGCCTCGCAACGGCCCACCCAGAATCCTGCGCTCGGATATCGTGCGCGGCAGGAGGCTGCGCAGGCCGGCTTTTAAGCGGCGGTTCATGTCAAAGAGAGAGGTCCGCAGGCAGAGGCAATGCGTTCATAACGCTGTTCAGAACCCTTTCGACCTTTCCGCCGGTCTCTTCCGACGAATAACGGAAAGCCATCTGCAAGCCTTTCTCACCCATTTCGCGCCGCAACTGAGGGTTGTCAAGGAGACGAAGAACGGCGTCGGCAAACGAGTCCACATTCCGCGGTACGGAGAAACCCGCGCCGACCTGCTGAATCTCCTGGGCGTAATTCAGGGTGTTGCTGACCACTACCGGTACCCGGCTTGCCATAGCCTCAAAAACGGCGAACCCGAAGTTTTCAGCCTCAGAGGGGAATACGAAGATGTCAGAGTCGGCCAGCGCCTCCATCCTCGCCTTAGGACTCACCGGCCCGGTCATGATCGCCGATTTTTCAAGATGATATTCCTGGACCCACCGCCGTACTTTTTCCTCGTAAGCAGGAGGATCCGGAGGCCCGACAATCGCGAGCTTCACGTCGGGACGTACGGCAGCTATGCGCGCCATCGTCTGGAGAAGCAGTTCGATCCCTTTCTTGGCGTTGAGACGAGCGAGAAAAAGAAGAACGGGTCCATCATGCCCTTGCAGGTATCTCGCGCGAAAGCTTCCTTTCTCCGGCAGCGTCAGGAACTCATGGGCCGGGAAGCCCGTTGGCACAACCACTGACGGTGTGGCCAAACCCAAAGAGTCTACTTCCTGGCGTTCTCCGCGCGCGGTGAAAAATATTACCGATGCCCGCTTCAGAATTCTTCTCGCGATGAGCCTGTCGTAGAACCACTTTCTCCTCGAACTGATTTTTCTTTGAACAGGCGCAAGGACTCCGTGGAGCCACATCACGTAGGGTTTCCGCTGGAGGCGAGCGATCAGATACCCCAGAAAAACCGGAAACGAGTACATAGAGTGCAGGCCTATGACATCCGCTTCGCGCGTCAGCTTCCACACGCTCCCCAGCTTCGATATAAGCCTGGGGCTGAAGGCCCATGCGTCCCATGCCGGATAGGAAATGATTCCAAGATAGCCTTTGCCGTGCGACCGACGGGTTGCTTCCCGTACACCGGAAACAAAGTATTCCTCTCTCCCAGGCAATGGCGGCCCGCTCATGATTACGACGATCTGATGCCCTCTTGACGCAGTACCGCCCAGAATTACCGGGATGCCGACGATACCGATTCCTCCCTTGCGAGGCATGGCTCCTTCGACAAAATTGACCATTTTCATGCAGGCCCCCTTCCTGGACGGTGGCAGCATCCCAGTCGCATGCCGCTATGCCGATACGCCGGTCATGGAATACGATCTCGATCTTCGCTCGTTGCGGGGACTCCTCCAGTTGACCGTAGGGAGGAACAATGCCTGATCAATCCGACTGCGATACTTGAGCGCGATATTGATCAGCGAGTCGAGAAGGGACTCCGAAAGCATATGAGGCTGGAGACCAAGATCGATCAATTTCGAGTGTTTGGCGTTATAGTAATGCGCCTCGGACTCCACTCGTGGGTCCGGTAGATGGTTAATTTGAACCGGCATGTCGAGTTTGGCGGCGGCCGTTTGCACCAGATGCGCCAGATCGAGCACGGAGAACTGTTCCGTAAACTGGTTCAAAACGCGACATTCGCCGCGCTGCGCGGGATTCAGGCATGCGAGTTCGATGCATCTAACCGTGTCACGAATGTCGAGATAACCGCGCGTCTGGCCGCCCGTTCCGTAAACTGTGAGCGGATGCCCCACCGCGGCCTGGGCGCAGAATCGGTTCAGAACCGTTCCGAACACTTCGTCGTAATCCAGACGATTAATGAGCGCCTCATCGAGTGCCACCTGATCCGTAACGGTCCCGTACACGACACCCTGATTGAGGTCCGTGGCGCGAAGGCCCCAGATCTTGCAGGCGAACATGATGTTGTGGCTGTCATGAACCTTGGAGAGGTGATAGAAGGAGCCCGGCTGCTTGGGAAACGGGAGCAGGTCCTTCCGGCCGTTATGTTCGATGGTGATGTAACCTTCCTCAATATCGATATTGGGAGTTCCGTATTCGCCCATTGTCCCGAGCTTCACCAGGTGGCAATCCGGTTGAAATTCCTTGAGTGCGAAGAGGAGGTTGAGGGTGCCAACCACGTTGTTGACCTGCGTGGACACCGCGTGCTCACGGTCGATCATCGAATACGGAGCCGACCGCTGCTCTGCGAAATGGATGACCACTTCGGGTTCAGTTTGTTTGATAGAGTCGGCGAGAAACCCGTAGTCTGCGACGTCTCCGACGAATAGATCTATCGATGAGCCGGTGATCGTTTGCCAGACGCTCAGTCTTTCGGACAGCGTGCGAATCGGCGTCAGGGTCTCGACGCCCAGTTCGCGATCCCACTGCCGCCTCGCAAAATTATCGACGAGTGAGACCGCGTGGCCTTTGCTCGACAGATAGAGCGCGGTCGCCCAGCCGCAGTAACCGTCGCCTCCCAGGATAGTAATTTTCACGGTTTCAGGTGATCCTTTCAGATTCAGGTGAGTCTAGTTCAGAACTTGATGCGTCTGTATTCGGAATCAGGGGTTTAGCGAGATGCTGTTTTGTTCTGTCTACCTGCGTCCACGGCATGGCTCCCTCGCTGGGACCCTTGATCGAGTTTGGGCCGAGTCCATTTCCTCGGGTTCGTTTCGCTAAAATTTCTCAGGTTCGTTTGGCGATAAAACATCTCAGCAGCCGGCAGGACCCGGCGTCGCGGAACGCCTCCGTATTCGTCCGATGTTAGGTTCACTTTGTTCGGAAATTTCAGTGTTGGACATCAGCCCTGCCCGGCGGAAAAGACTTCAGCCGGGTACACTTCCGAGCCTTCGAAATATTCAGTTGTCAAGGAGCCAGTTTCGTCTGAAGTATACACGCGCGAAGTGGCGACGGTTGCACGGCACAGCGCTAAGACGTTTGGTTTCAACGCGAAATTGTTTTCAAACGCTGTGACTGGTTTTTGAAACCCAGGAAACGAACATCCTTCCCGCCGGCTTCTTGCAGACGCAACCGCTCGGGACTCGCTCTTTGCCATCTCCGACGATCACCAGATATGCTTTTCGTCCCCGATACACAGGGTCGCATTGCGATATATGCAATTTCGGCAGGTCCAGTCTGCGTTTGCGTTCCATGAGCTTTGAGATTTCTGTCGCAGCTTCGGATTTGATCCCGACCATCACGCTCTCGGGGCCGAATTTCCGCTAACCATGATCGTCTCGCGCGCATGGGGTTGAAGAGGCAGACCCGTCACATAATTCAATGCCGCGCGCAATCCTGCCACGTCCTCCTCGAACGACCATTGCTTGACGCGTGTCAGGGCCCGCTGACCCATGAGTCGACAGCTTTCCGGGTCTGCGACCATCTCTTCCAGAACTTTCCTGAGAGCGTCGACATTACGCCCCGGGAAGACCCGTCCGGTGATTCCATCTTCCACCAGATCCCTTTGACAACCCACTTCATCGGAAACGACGACCGCGCGGCCTGCATTCATCACCTCGTTCACGATAAGGCCGAACGGCTCATGAACTGAGGGCAAAACAAAAAAATCACAAAGGTCGTAGAACCGTCCCAATTGCGTCTGGTTCTGGAAGCCAAGGAAACGAACTTCCTTCTCACCCGCCTCCTCCAGGCGCGACTGCACGGGAACCCGTTCCGTGCCGTCTCCGACAATCAGCAGATATGCCTTCCGTCCGTCAGGCCCAGGGCGCATTGCGATGTAAGCGTTCGCGAGGTCGATACAACGTTTGCGTTCCATGAGCTTTGACGCGTAGAGGATAACCGGGCGGCCGTCTTCGAGGCCTAATTGCCGGCGCAACTCGTACCTGGTTCGAGCGGCTTCCGTGCTCTGACGCTGGAAGAACGCGTTGTCGACTGCATAGGGGACAGGAAACGCAGGAAAATCGGCGCCGAGGTAATAAGTCCAGTAATCGGAATTCAGCGATCCGATCGGCAGCACGGCGCCGAGCAGAGGTCGCAACAATCGAAAAAAAAGTCTCTTGATATGAAGCTTCGCGCTCGACCGGGGCCGGTCAATCAAAGTGCCTTCCGATCTCTCCAGCACTGGAATCCCCAGTATTTTGGCCGAAAGGAAAGCGATCCAGCAGTTCAAGTTCCAGTAACCGTGCACCCAAACGGCATCGAACTTGCCGCGGCGCAGAGCACGGAATATTCCTCCGTTGATGGGCTCGGTAAGGGTCACTTCCTTCATAGGCCGGATCACCGGCAGGAATTCGTATTCATACCCTTCGAGGAGCGGAACATCCCATTTCACTTCCACGCCGCCAAAGCCCGAATCTCTATACCCTTTCACCGAGAGATCCGACCAGAAGAAAACCCTCAGATCCAGGTCCGGTTCCTCAGCCAGCCTGCGCAGCAAAGGCGTCTGATATTGAATCGGATGGCTGACAAAATATGCCAGCTTTGTCTTTTCTCTTGCGCTCATTTATATGTGCAAAAGAGTAGGACGGCTCGTTAGAGCGACGAACCCTCTGGCGCTAACTTAACTAAGGCTTCGGCGCTGTTCCTTTGCCCGTAATATTGTCGGATACGACTATCCCGGTCTCGTGCGACTGATTCCTGACAACTATACCTGCGGCATAGTCGCTCAGCTGATTATTCCGGATCACGGGGCCGGACGTTTGGGGTCCGGCGTCTTCGACGGCAATCGCGGGTGCCGGAGATGGCTGTGTCGGGATGCAGAGATTTCCGCTGATGGTGATGGCATGCACTCCCCCCGCAATGTCTATACAGGCCGCCGTGGGGTTGGAAGTGAAGATGGTATTACCCTCAACTACTCCTGGCCCTCCGGTGAACGTTATAGCATCTTTCGCGGCGCCGGAAATCACTGTGTTTCCTGAAAAGACGAATCCGGGATAATCTTTGTTTCGGAGTGTCTTGCCGATCCCCAGAGGCGCGCTGCCTGGAGTAACAATGCGATTCCCGTGGATCTGAATGTTATAGCCTTCCCCACCGCAGCAAGTGGTGACGATCGCGAAGTCGGCCCCGGAATCGATATCGATCTCATTGTCAATGAGAGAGAAATCCATAAACGCGCTCCCTCCGACTTGTCCGTGCCCCTTCAGCGTATTGTTGTGAATCCGGACGTCGGCCGATCCCTCTGAGTTATTGATGAGGCCACAGCCAGAGTTGCCGGCCTCGAGATACGAATCGCGGATCTCCACATCCACCGTACTCCTCGCGATCTGATAGATTCCTCCGCGGCACGGATTCGGGTCAACGGCTCTCACCGCATCCCACAAGATCTGCCGATCGTTGCCGCTGACAAACGCCCCGTCGCCTGTGTATTCCATATCCACATTTCGCAGCGTCGCTCCCACGGTCTGAACGATCAAAAGCGTATTCGCGGGTGTGCTTAGTTTCAGGTTTTCTATTAAAAGATTAGTTGAAGTGTAAGGCGCAATATCGACAATGCCCGTAGGCATCGTTCCCAGGCGCGGATCATACTCGTTCGGATAAGCCTTCTGCGCCGGCCACTTCAAGGCTAGGGTTCCAGTCGCTGTATTGATTTCAGTAATCTCGTTGATTTCGGCATTCGGGATGTTCGTCATTGGCTGGCCGACGCCGCCGGCTGCTATGCCGCCGCGAATGTAGACCGCATCACCCACATGAAACCGAGCCGCATTCGAGGGAACGTCCAGTCTGATCGTCGAGTCTCCCTTTTTCACTTTGGTCATTCCCAAAACCGTGAGGTTCTCGAGGGTACCGCAACCCACCAGGGTACAGCCCTGATTGATGCCGCTCTTATCTTGCGGAGAGTTCCCGAGCATAACGCTGTTCGAAGCTTGCCTGGAGACGATGGTAGCTCCGTTGCCTTGAAGGGTGAGATTAGTGCTTTTCCATCCATTGGCATCGCCGGAAGAGAACCAAACCATAGTTGTCGAACGCCCTGGACCGGTGTAGGAGTTGAGATAGCAAGTAGCTCCTGGCGGGAAAGCGACTGTGCCCCCCTCGCTTTGGTCGACTGCCAGAATGGCCGCCTGAATTCCGGGGCGGTCGTCAAAGGATGAATCGTTGCAGTGAGCTCCGAATTCGGTTACGTTGACGGCCTTGTTACTTTTTGAGGCGGGTATTCCGCCCGCACTCACCGCCTTCGGAGTGGCGGTTGACGGGCCGACGGCACTCCCGGGCTGGGCCATGTAAATCACCACCGTACCAACAGCCGCCGGCACCTTCTGCCCCAGAATGCTGAGCCGAATGACTCCATTCGGAATCAGGGCGCCAGTGGGGCCCGCCAGGCTCGTTGGCGTGACCACTTTGATCGCGCTTGCCGATCCTCCCATCAAATCGTTCATGGACGCATCCAGCAAGCGGACCGAGTAACCAGTAGTGGGAGCCGGCGAGCCGGACGTAATTTCTATCAGATCGATTCGGAATCCGGGCGACGGTGGCGTCAGTTGAGCCGTGGTTACGGGAACGCTACCATCCTTCGAATCCGCGGTCCAGGAAAAGGTGAGAACGTAGTTCCCATTGTTGCCGATTCTACCGAAACTCTGGCGCACCACCCCCGCCGGCAACGCCGGGCTTGCCATCAGAACCGCGAGAATCATCAGGCGTTTCATATTTCAACCCCTACCTGCAGTTTGATTGCCGCCGTCTGGGCCCTCGCCGCTGAAAGTCAGGACAGGTTTCAAAGAAAGAACGTCCACTTCCGCCATTTCGCGATGTCCCTCATCCCTGCGGATGACATCAGCCCAATCGCCAGCAATGAATGTGACTCGCTGGCAACACCGACCCCGGCGTGCAAAGCCGGAGCGACAAAGGACATCGCCTGTTCCCATGCGAATGTCCGGAGGCGTTTGGGCGCCGCCCTCCTGGAGGCGTGAATCTCTTACGAAGTGCGATTCAGCTGTCGCGACAGGCCAGGGTGATCGGAGCCCGGACCGATCTTTGCGCTGGCGATCCAGTAAACCAGGAGACCCACAAGCACGAACCGTAAGATCAAGGAATATTGGACGACGAAACCCGTCTCAACCGAGGTTAGCGAGGGCAGTATTGAGAAATAGATGAAAGGACCGGCCGCCCCGAACCCCGAACCGATCGTCGCCTCGTATAAGACGCTCCAGAGAATGCCCAGACCGAACATCGCCACCAGACCTCCCGCGTACCCAAAATTCAGCATCAACTCTCCGGGAAGGGCGGGCGCGAAACCCGCGGCCGTTTTGTCACCCGTAAGCCACACGCTGAAGTCCTGGCCAAAAGTGCTGTTTGGCTTGTCGCGCCATATAAACCGCGGAATAGCGCCACTCACCAGGGTCAGCCACAATGAATCTGTCGGCGGCGTTGCATCGGGATTTTCGAACGCGATCGTGAAGGCTTCGAGCGCCGAACTCCTGGCCATAAATGAATCCCACGCCGCACTGAGGGTAAAACGTGTATCCTCAACAACAGAGTTGCGGAACATATTGTCCCTGATCGCGCCAAGAACGGGGACACAGGCAATCAGCAAAGCGCCGTAGCCCAACAGCGTCGAAGGCCGCAGGCGACGATACGTGTAGTGGTAGGCCGCCAGCGCAATGAGTAACACTGCTATAACGCGCCCCCGCGTCCCGGTCCAGATTCCCAATGCGATTTGCAGAGGCAGCATGATTCTCCAGATGAAAAATGAGAATCCTTTGCCGACTCCAGGAGGCCTGCCCCCTTCCCGTCCGGATGTTCCCGCCCGATCTGACACGTATTTCCTGGCTGTCCAGTAGTAATAAAAGCCCAGGGCCATCGGGATCGATGACATCTCGCCCAGCAGCACAAGGTTATCCAGAGCGCCACCGGTTCCGCCTTCCGAAACTACCACCCTACGCCCGTAGCCAACCAGAAAGGTGTAGGCGACGAGAATTCCGAAAGTAACGCCGAACATGACGACCGTCAGAATCGGAATTCGCGAAGATCTGAGGTGACCGGACCTGATTGGGAAGAGCCGGGCTATGACTTTCCCCGCCCCTGAGTAATAACCGGCAACAAAGAGCAGGTACCCGGCCGCCAAATAGAGCAACGCTGGAATCGAAAGACCCGCATACAATTGGAATTTATCTCGCAGGCGAAATCGGCCGTCCGTGGTGATCACTATGTCGATCGCGGTCATCGCGAACAGACCGATGTACGTCGCCCCCATGAGAACGGGGGGGGACAACACGTCGAACCGCGGTTTCACGACGCGTCTCGATGTCCGGCCGGTTCTGACCACCGACAAATCTACGTTCACCTCCCGATCGCTCAGCAGCACGAAGCCCCTCCAATAAGGGAGTCGTAGATCTGGCAGATCTGTTCCGCGTATACGCGCCACGTGAACCGCGCGGCGCGTTTCAATCCGGCTTCAGTGAAGCGCTCGTTCAATCCGTCCCGCCGCAGAAGGGAGAAGACCCCCTTCGTCAATTCCTCTATGTCGTCCGGAGCGCACATCAAGCCGGCGTCCCCAACGATCTCCGGCAGCGAGGCGGCATTAGACGTGATCACGGGAACACCGCAGGCCATCGCCTCCAACGGAGGCCAGCCGAAGCCCTCGTACCACGATGGGAACAACAGGCAATCCACGCTGTTATAAATGTCCGCCATCGCCGTATGCCGATCAAGGCGCGGAATCTGCACAAAATGCGGCTGCATTCCCGTTTCCGCCAGCAACTGGAGCCACTCCCGGCTGACTCCGCCGGTTCGGACCATTTTCACGGGCCATGGGCATGATTCCACCAGACGAGCCAGCACCCTGATACAAGTGGGGTGATTCTTGTACCACTGCAATTCAGATCCTGTAATCAGAATCAGCCTGGTTTCGAAGTCCGGCAATCCAAAGTTTCGCCTTGCCTCCCGCCGTTCTGCCGCGCTATACACGCGGCACCATGAGGGGACTCCGGGATACGCTACACGTATTCGCCCGGCTTCGCATCCGCAGTGCTCGACCAGATCCTTTCTGGTACTTTCACTGTCGGCGACCACGCATCCCGCCCTTCTGACGTAGCCCAGAGCCCGCTCGAAGAGTACGGGCCGATGGGGATACCTGGTTGGACCGGGAAGACATCCTTTCCAGCTTAGAAGGGGAATAAGGTCATGCACCGTTACTACAGTTCGGTTCGGATCCAGTGTTTGCAGCAAATGAGCATAGCCATGATCGACGATGTGATTTACGTCACCGCGATGGCGCCGCGCAAACCAAGGGTAGTACAAGTTCCGGGAAATTCGCATTCTCAGCGAACCGGTCTTCCCAGGTACAAACTTCAACGGGCGTGGCAACTGCTCGCAGACTTCAAAGCGGCTTCCGGCAAAATCGCGCAGCGCCCCCGCTAACCCGTCTGCATAAATATCCATGCTCGTGCGTCTATCTTCCGCGAAGTCGCGAAAGATGCTGACTCGAGGGTACGCTTTGCGTCGCGCATCGATGTTCGAAATGGCGGCGAACTCCCGATCCCGCGCGTCGGTGCACGCCCGCTTCGAATCCCCCCCGGTTTCCTGCTTCAGATATGGGATGGCCACATTTCACCGCGCTCCAACCAACGCCGGAATCGCAAAGCCATGCGTTTGTCTTTCTCCGTGAAAGCGCCAGCGAAGAAAAGAGACATCGCGAACACCACCGTAAATGCCGCCGCCACGGAAAGAACGCGCAGGAAATCGTTTCCGGCGCTGGGGACGACCTTGAAAACCACAGCCATGCTCGCCGCCGCGGCCGCCAGAGTCTTAGCGTAGGGCCAAGTGAACGGGTGAATTCGTTCGCTCCGGAACAAAGCGAGGCTGAAGTAAGAAACTCCTGCCACAGTGGACGCTGCCAGGGCGATCAAAGCCCCATAGATCCCCAGGCGCGGCACCAACACAATTGCACAAAGCAACGACGCCACCCCGCCCATCAAACGGCCGCCAAAGATCTCACGCGTGTGACCGAACGCCCGCAGCAGCCCCTCTGTGGGGCCTGTGGCGACGTTGAATGTGACGATAGCTGCAGAGATTCGCAGGATAGGCGCGGCATCGGTATATTGCGGTCCGTAGATGATTCGCACGATCTCCGTCGGGCGCAGAACGAGCACCGAGAGCAGAACCAGTCCGAGAAGCAGACACCAGCGGGTCGTAAACTGATACTCCGCGCGGAGCTCCGGCAACGAACCCTCGGCGATCCTTCCTGCCCATGCGGGCGTGGCGGCGGTCTCAATCGCGCTGGCGGGCATGTATACAAGGTTTGCGACTGTCGAGGCGAGCGAATAATAGGCGACCGCCTGAACCGACACCTTGCCGGCCAGCAAAAGAGTCAGAAAATAAGAGCCCGGCCAGTTGACGATTGCCGACAACAACAAAGGAACGCCGTAGCCGAGTAAACTTCGCGTGTCGACGGGAGCGGGTGTTACCTTCCAGTACTTGTCCCGTAAAAACCAGGTGATCGTGCAACCCGCTGAAATCGCCAGACCGGCGGCGTAGATCCCTGTCACTCCGAGCAGCGAGTCCCGGCCAAGCGCCAGCAGCAACAGCGCCCCCGCGATCAGGCAAAGCGCCCGTCCCCAGTCGATGAAGACGACCTTCACCCAGAATCGCCCGAGGCCTTGAAATCCGGCCCCAAGAAGCTCGCCGGCCGTGGCGCACGGCACCGCGAATGCCAGCACAGCGATCACATCGAGAAGAGTCCGGTCCTTTGGGAAGGAGTGGACCAGAATCAACGCCAGGGAGCCTAAAGCAATACCGAGCAGTGCGGTCGAAGTCGCTGCAATTCCAAGACTGCGAATGACCACGCCCTTCGCTTTTCCCGCCTCCGTTCGCGCGAACCTACCGACAAATCGGACCACTGCGTCGACCAACCCGAATTGCCCGACCGCCTGGGTCATTGCCTGCACCGTTTGAGCTGTAACGAGTATCCCCAACTGTGCCGGCGTCAAAATCCTCGCCACAAGAGCGCGCGACACAAACCCCAGCGCCATCGCGGCAATCGCGCCGGCGTATACGGCCGACGAACCGAGCGCGATCGAATACATCACGGATCGCGAGCGAGGCGTCATTACGACAACAGACGACGCTTCAGTCTGCGCCATTTCGCTCTCGCACCATTTCGTTGTCTGTCGCCCCCGCCCGATCAGCCTCTGCGCGAAGGATTGTCGCGAGCCGGTCGGCGTATGTGTGGCCACCCGAAGTGATACGCCGATGCGCCTCGGCAGACAGCCGAGCCCTTTCCGGCGCGTTACCCGTGAGCCAGACAGCTTTCTTCACCATCTCCGGAATCGTATTGAAATAGAGCACAGATTCGCCTTCGGCGCCGAACAGCATCCTGTGATCCTCGGTATCTTCCGTCAACATGCAGCATCCGGTCGCCGGAACTTCGAACGTGCGCATACAATTGCCGTCCCGGTTAGCTCTGCGCACGAGGCACAGGGCTATTTTCGACGATTTCAATGCCTTTCTGATCGTGGAAGCAGAGCCGTGCCCGCGCCAGTAGGGACGCGCCGCCATAAATCGATTCCATCGGCCGCCATAAAGAGCCAGCGTCAAACCCGCATCGATCAATGCTTTGGCGTACGGAATCCGGTCCCGGTCTCCGCCACCGGCAAAAACCACGTCAGAAGCCGGAGGACATTCCGGGTTCTCGCAAGTTTCCGGGTAGTGGACCTCGGGCGCATACGCAAAAGGCAGGTATTCCACTTTGGCACATCCCGCGTTTCGCAGATCCTCAATGTTCGCCCGTCGCGGCGTATAGACTCTGTCGTAGCAAGTGAGTGCCGAAAGAAACCACGGCGCCCGGAACCGAGGATTCCAGGGATCGTCGGTGACATAATTGGCAGTCACGATACCCAGTTCACGGACGGCCAGCAGCGTTTCCCGGTCAACCGGACAGGTGCCGGTACAAAGAAGTAAGTCCGGACGGAAGCTCCGGCAATGTTCTATCAGTCCTCTACCATATGAATCCATCGCTCCCGCTCGATGTCCCCGGAGCCACCAGTTAACCTTTTTCACCAGCCAGGGCGCCTTCTGAGCTTCCCTGACATCGGAAATCGCCGCGTCTATCTCCAACGTCCGCGCCGCGGCCAGAAAATGGCTGCCCACATGGACTTCGTCCGGATATCCCGCGATCAGAAGCCTCGACATCTCCGTTACCCACGAGACTTTACAGACCCACCACCGGCGTTTCGCTCAAACGGCGCCCAGCCAGCCACGTTGCCTGTCGGCGCGCATGGATCCGGTGTCTCCTGAAGAGTTGGACAAACCCTGGATCGATTCCCGCAAAGGGATGCAGATTCCGCGCGCGCCGGAACTGCCATGCCGCTTCCGACCACTGTCGCGCGAGCAATGCCCGGCCCGTCTTCAACACGCAGGCATGGCTCAACTCCCGGTTGCACTTCGCTCGCAGAGCCAGAATATCCGGGCTGGCTGGCAACATGGACCCGAACACGTCGAAGGTTTGATTGATCAGATCCAGAACCTCGTCCCTCCCCTGCCGGCCGAGTTCTTTCGACAGGTTCGCGGCATGAGCACGATTACCGCTCAGCAGCCGGGGTACGAATGCAAAGCCGTAATGATAAGCCATCCGGACAATAAAGGCCCAGTCATCCCAATAATCCTCGCGCCAGAGGCCGAGTCGGCACATTTTTTCGCGGGTGAATAGTAAAGCTACCGGCACGCAAGCGAGCCATTTCAGTTGGAATCGGGCCGCGTCGACACCTTTGAATGTGTCAGGCGTGGGGTGAACACAGGTTTCCGCCAAAGGCCGCAGGAGATCGTCGACACTATAAACTCCCGCCATGGCGAATCCAAGAGGTTCGCTCATTTCCAGAGTCGAAACCATCGAGGACAGGAACTCCGGCAGGTACACGTCGTCGTCCGGCAGGAGGCCAAAATATTTGCCGCGTGCAAGCCGCGCGCACGCGTTCCAGTTCCGGGGAACGCCGAGCCGCGTACTCGTCCGGAAGTAGTGGACACGTGGATCTGCGAGGCTTTCGACGACTTCTGCGGTGTCATCAGTCGACTGGTCGTCGCTGACAATGACTTCGAAATCCTGAAACGTCTGCTGTAATACGCTCCGGATTGCTTGAGAGAGGAACTTAGCGCGGTTGAAGGTTGGTATACCAATACTTACGATCGGCGCCATCGATCATGCAGCCTTATACAGCGAGAGGAGATCCTCGGAAAATTCCACCCGATAGCCGCTGTCGACCAGGAACTGATGGATGGTCGAGTCACAGAGTCCACGCTCCGCAAGGATCTCCGGATGAACTTCAAGGGCAATCGCTCTGATCCGGCCGGAGCGGAACAGCTGCTGGCTGCCCATAACCGCTTCGTATTCCGCACCTTCGATGTCTATCTTGAGCAAATCCACAGTACCGATCTTCTTACTGTCCAGAAGATACTCGAGAGGCCAGCACTCCGTCCTCATCCTTCGAATTCCCGACCGGGATTGGCGCCAGATTGAAGTCGCGCCCGTGTTCGTAGCGGAATGAAGATGCAGGACCACCTCGCCGCAATGGTCCGACACGAGCACAGGCACGATTTCGATGTTTTCGCATCCATTCAGCCTGCTGTTTTCCCGCAATGCGGCGTGACATTCCTCCTGCGGCTCCACGGCATAAACCTTTCCTGCGTCGCCGCACTGCTTTGCCGCGATCACAGAAAAATAACCTTCGTTTGCTCCCACGTCGACGAAGGTCCCACCCGCTCTCAGGTTATCGCGCACCCATCGAATCATCGCGGGTTCGTGCGCCCCGGCTCCAAGTAATTCGGCTCCAAAACCCGACAGCGGATCGATCCAGAAAGTTCCGTTCTCCGTTTCGAATACCCTGCGGCCCATCCCCACTATCCTGGAGAACCGTCTCGCAGCGGACGGGCTGATGACACTCAAGTAGTGATAGATGCTTTCGGCGCCGAACATTGGCTGCGCGTTGCGCTAGCCCTTGCGGGCGACGGCGCAAATCGTTGTGCCTTGCAGACCCAAAACGCTACCGACGGCCTGTAAAATGCGAGCGCCCAGATCCGCCACTGGGTTGTTGGGCCAGCCGCGCCGGTGAACCAGGCTGTGGCGAGCCACATGCGCTTCGGGATAGGGACGCGATTTGCATTCGAGAACCCGGTAGCCTGCCGATTTTAAAACAATTCTCATCGGTTTCTCGGACCAAAAGGAAAGGTGGTGCGGCGGGTACTCTCCCCACCCAAGTTCTCCGCGATAAAACCGGGTGCGTTGACGGCAGTAGAGACGGTTGGGAACGTCGATGATCAGCAGCCCGCCCGGCTTAAGAAGGGTGGCAATCTGACAAAGAAGACCGAGGGGATCGGCCACGTGCTCAAGGACGTGCGAAAGGAGCGCCAGATCATAGCGAACCTCCATTCCGGCTACCTCCTCGATCCTCTGCATCTCGACATTCAGACCAAATTGCTCGCGCGCAATCCTGACCAGGTGTGGATTGAAATCAATTCCGAAACACTCCAGACCGCGCTTCTGAAGGTCGATCAACAAAATGCCGGCGCCGCATCCGACATCGATCACGTTGCGTTTGCCGTTGGGAATCCACTTCTGAATCGTCGCGTCGATCTTTTCCTTGAGAAACCGATATCCGGGATGCGTGTTTCCGGAGACCGCATCCGCCATGTAGTCCTCGTACCGCATTTCGTAAAACGATTGCGATCCGGCCTCCATCGGGTTCGCAAACTGCAAATCGCACGCGTGGCATTCATAAATCTCGAAGTCCTTGTAACGCCAGGCGGGGCCCGTATAGGGACTAGCGCATCCGGGGCAATCGGGCATAAGCTCTGCAGTCGACCGTTCGCCTATTGCCGAATTCCCGGGCCGCCAGGACCGGCCTGGACCTCAAAAAAAAAAAGCGGTACGTTGGGCCATGCGGTTCATCGGTGCTTTCAGACTCGCAGCACGCATAAAACTGCGGCAACCCACAACCTCTGAATTGCGGGTACGGCTCCACAGCATTCATACTCGGGCGCAATAGCGTCCTGGCCAAAGCGATCAAGATCGGGTGAGCCCGTCCTGAACGATGGAAGAGACCCGCGTTGCACCCGCTTCCCCGAATCTCGAAGTCCGAAAGCCACCCAGGACTGTTTCGAAAAACTTCTTTACGTCGTCGCCGTAGTCGGTCCATGTCCTGTCCAGAATGAGAGCCCGGTTTCGCGCCCCCATCTCCCGACACGTATTTGGCGAAAGATGGAGATATTCGAGTTTCTCCATGATCGAAGCCGTATCGCAGACTGGTACGATGAAGCCATTTACCCCGTCCTGAACCACGTCGGCGCTTCCGGTATTGACCGACACGATGACCGGTAAACCACATGACATAGCTTCAAGAGTCACGTGACCCCAACCATCTTCCACAGAAGCCAGCACCAAAACGGAGGCCCGCGACAGATGCCAGGCGAGTTGCGCCTCGGAAACCGGACCCGCCAGGACGAACTGCCCCTCGTACCGCGTCAGAATCGGCTGAAACTCCTCCAGCACCGGGCCGATCAGAACCACCTCTGACTTCGGAAGCTTTAGCCGTGACGCCGCTTCAAGTACGTATTGCGCACCCTTGCGCAAGGAAACGGTTCCGACAACGATGATCCGGAAAATGCTGTCATCCTTAGCCGCTAACTGAAAGCGCCGGGTCAACGGCTCGGGAATCACGCGTATCTTGCTGGCCGGGATCCCGTTCTCCACAAACGTCCGGCGCGAGAACTCGGAAGGAACAATGATCCCGTCCGCTTCTTCAAACTCCTGTTGGGCTTTCTCAACGATGGACGGATGAGTGCAGACTTGTCGTACGCCGAATTTCCTGTATTCAGCTTCTATGATTTCCTTCTGATAGCGAGCGTGCGCCGATCCCGTTCCGACAACCGTCATCGCGCCTCGCCGTTTTGCCTCCCGCATCGACCGGAGCACCGCGGTGGACCAGCCATAAAAGATGTCGCAATCGCGCATCCTCCTGCTCACCGCCCGGTCAAAGCAATCGGCCACCCACCGACGCGCATGAACCTGGAGGCCGGAACTCATATACCGCGACGCGTAGTTCGCCGCTCCCAACCACGGCGTCGTAATCAATCTTTGGTTCGCTACGGCGAGGCTTTTGAGTCGATACCTCGGCGTGAACGTAAAGAGACTGTCAAGAGAATCGGACCGATCAAGGTGTTCGGCAAGTTTCAGTACAGCGGTGAATCTGGCGCCAATGGAAAGGACCGCCTTCATTGCGTCACCTGGATTTCACGCCGTGCCCGCGAGGTCGTCCACGACGAAACGCGAGTTCGCGACTTGGCTCTCGCTGAAATCCCCGGCCGTCGTTGTTGAAAGAACCAGGTTCATATCAACGACGCTTTAATCCTGTCCGTTCTCCGGCGCCGCAGAGCCAAGCAAATGCCATGGCGTTCGCCGGGATGTAAAAATTGAAATCGGCCAGACTATGCGCACCCAGAGCCGCCGCCGCGCCAAGCACTCCAACTGTAAGTTCCCAACTATTGCTGCTACCTCGCCAAAGGACTACCGAAACAATCCTTGACACGAACCAGACGGCAAAAGCCCCGGCCAGCAAAGCGCCGGGAATGCCCAATTCGGTCAGAATCTGCAGGTAATCGTTGTGCGCAAAATCTATCCGGTTGAGGGGCGCAAGATTCTTGAATTGATACAGGCCCCTTTCATACGCGCCAAGGCCGCATCCCGTCCACTTATAAGCCGACACTGCTTGCATAGTCTCGCGCCAGATCTCGGTGCGCCCTTCCACTGTCACATCTTCCGTGGCGGAAATATCCGCGAAACGCCGGACTAGCTCCCTCGGAGTAAGGAATACCAGAATCAAAAGAGGGATGACGACCGCAACGATCCAAATACCCCAGCGGAGCAATCCGGGACTGTTCGCGTTACGTGCCACCCACGAACCAAGCCAGGTCAGCGTGATGACTCCCATCGCCATCAACGTAGAGATGAAGGCCATTCTGGATAACGAGACGACCACGGCCATCAGGAGGCAGGTCGCAATGGCGAACAGAACTGCTGTCCCAAACGCGGACGTCATCGTGCGGTCTGTCTTGCTCTTCCGCAACCTTGCGACCATCCACATGACAGCCACAGGAAAACCAATTTCCATAAGCCCTGCGAAATGATTGTGGTTCACATACGTGCCGGAGGCCATGCTCCCCCGACCTTTGTCCGTCCGGGCAAAGTAAAACTGCACCAGTCCCAGAATGCTTTCGAGCCATGCGATTCCGATCACCGGGGCAACTGCGATCCACGCTTGTTCGCGCCACCACCACGACATCTCGCGCGCCGTTACGAACGCGGCCATCGCCGGGATGACAAACAGCAGCCGTTCGAAGGTGAGAGGTGGAGCGACCGAAAGTGCCGCCCACCTGTGCAGGTCATATCCGGAAGCGGCTCTGGCCGCTGCAACCGCGCTCCAGCGCGCCGGCGACAACCACTGCACCAAACCAGGCGGTAAAGGCAGCAACTGGAACAGCATCCAACCAAGCAGCAATGCCAGGAGGACCAAGCCCCTCTCGCCACCGGTCCGGCCACTGCGCGATTGCTCAACGCGGGGAATGCCAAAGACCGCAAGAGCCGCGGCAAGCGAAATACCGAGTGCGCTCCATTTCCACTGCGACGCAACCACTCCGCCGCTCAGAAGAACTGCCGCAGCCAAAGATGCCGCCATCAGGCCGTACGACAGCCAAGGGATCATGCGCCAGCCATCTGTTGCCAAGCTACTTCCAAAAGATCACTCGGAGACATGAATTGTGTTGAGCAGCGACGTGGGACGAAACAGTTCGGCAGAGAATCTCTTAGGCGCCGTTCCGCTCGTCGCTCTTGCCGGATCCGTTCGATCCGTAATAGCTTTTCCCACCTGAGTAATAACCGTTTGAGTATCCGTTGTGGTAGCCGTAGTAACCGTTAGGCGAACGTTTGGGATCCCAGCAATTCAGAATCGTCCCCAGCATCCGTGTTCCATCCTCGGAGAAACGCTGGCGCGCGGCCAACGCGGCATCGCGGGTAGTCTTACCCGCGCGCACCACCAGAATCACCCGATCCACCATACGCCCGAGTACCCGGGAATCGGGAATCTGGAGCATGGGAGGCGAGTCGATGAAAATAGTCTCGAACTCGGTGCGGAGCTTCTGCAATAACTCCGGCATGCGGTTGGAGTAAAGGAGGCTTGTGGCAGCGAGCGTTCTGGACCCGCTGGTCAGAACGTACAGGTCCGGGATGTTGGTCTCCTGAATGGTTCCCTCAAGCGCCGCGGAGATACTGTCCTTGGATCGAAGCAGATCGCTCAGGCCCCGATCGTTCTTCAGATTGAAAACGTCATGCAAACGGGGTTTGCGCAGATCGGCATCAATCAGCAAGACCTTTTGGTTGACTTCAGCAACCGCGATCCCAAGATTACTGACCACCGTTGACTTTCCTTCGGAGGGATTCGCACTGGTAACCACCATCACCCGCGGACGGTTGCCGTTTTCGCCGGAGAAAAGAATGGATACCAGAGTGGCGCGGAAAGACTCAGCGACGGCCGAAGGCCGCCGCTGCCACATCGTGAGTTCGATACGGGTGGGCAGAGAGGGATTTGCGGCGTCTTCTTCGGCCGCGGCAGCCTCAGCCACAGTCGCCGCGGTAGCGTAGTGGAGACGAAGGCGGCGTCCAGCCATTTCGGCGGGCACAATCCCCAATTCCGGAACATTCAACAGAATTTGAGTTTCGCCCGGCGCTTGTATCGTGCGGTCGGCCCGTTCCTGTATGATTACGAACGTTGCTCCGAAAAAAATCCCCGTCAGAAGCCCGAGACCCGTGCTGAGCGGAATGTTAGGTTTGTACGGTCGCTGGGGCACCTTGGCAGGATCCACCACGCGAGCATTGGATGCACGAAGAGCCGACGCAAGTGTCGCCTGTTTCAGCTGCTGAAGCATCGCGTCGTAGATCTGCCGGTTCGATTCGACCTCGTGCTTCATGATGTCGTACTGAACAGCTTTTTCGCTTTCTCCGGTTACCGTGGTGCGTTGCGCCGAGTAGTCTGCCGTAAGAAGGCTTTCGCGCCGCAGCGCCTCATCGTACTCGTTCTTGATGCGCTTGAGAATGTCGGCGCGCTCCACGTTCAGCGCCGATTCGATAGTGGACAGCTGAACTTCGAGTTTCTGCACTTTGGGAGACGCCTGGGTGTAGGTTGTCCTCAGTTCAGCAATCTGGCGCTGCAACTCGGTCAGCTTCGACTGATAGTCGCGAAGCGTCGAATCATTGAGAACGTCGGGCAGCGCCTCGGCGGGGCTCGAATTCGCCATTTCCCAACGCGATTGCTTGGAGATCCGCTCGCTCTGCGCTGCGGATAGAGCTTGCTGCAATTGCAGCAGCTTCTCTTCCGAAACGTTGTTTTTCTGGTCACCCGTAAAGAGCAGGCCAGCCTGCCGCGCATAGGCCTGAAGGTTGTCCTCCGAATGCTCCAGACGTATCCGCATGTCGTCCAGCTGCCGCGCCAGAAATTCGCTCGTATGTTGACTCATGTGCGAGCGAGACTCAAGATTCTGATCGATATATTCGCTCGTCAGCATGTTCGCGAACTCGGTGGCGAGCTGCGGATTCATTGAGTCGACGGTGATCTCTATGATGCGGGTCGGCCCTGAAGCTTTCACTTTGTAGTGGCGGGCCGCGTACGTTGCAGACTTCTCCCGGGAATCGACAGCTTCCGCGCCGGGCAGATTAAGCATCTGGCGCCATCCGGAGGTGCGCGGGGTATCCGGAGCAGCGGTATATCCTTTCTTCAGTTTGGCAAGCACCGCATCGACCAGCGATTCGCTCTGAAGAATTTTGATCTGAGTCTGAATGTCGACAGGATCCACCGAGGCGTTATTCTCGTTCAGCGGATCGGATTCCTTGATATTCAGGAAGTTATCGTTAAGGCCGACGATCTCGACCGAGGTCCGCGCCTGATAAACGGGAGTCTGCGGCAGTGTCACGACGAAACCCAATACGGCCCCGACGGCCGCGATAAAAAAGAGAGTTCCGCGGCGGCGGCGCAGAATACGCCAGTATTCGATCAGTCCGCCGGTGTCAGGTTCAGATGACGGATCCGGCGGGTTGGCATAACCGGCGTCAGTATACGAAGCAGCCAGCGCACCCTTTTCCCGATGGACAGCGGGGGACGGAAGGAATTCGCCGGGATTACTCGGAGCGTCGGGTAATTGGTGCATGTAAAGGCCAGAGGTTGCGAAGCGGGTGACGTCAAAATGCGTTACATTAGCCGTTTAAATTGCTCGTCTGCCAATCCTGCTCAGGGAACGCGGTAAACCAGCAGAGTTCCGGCCTGAGCGATCGCCTCAATGGTACGGTAACCTACGACTTTCGCTTTACTCACAGGTACAAAAAGTATATCGTCGCCTTTCAGCGCAACATCGGGCACCTTTCCGTCCAGAATGGTTTTGAGATCGACCGGGATCTCGGACCGCTGATCCGAGTTTGGAAGCAGACGCATGATTTTGGCATCTTTAGTGTCGGCTGTCTTTTCCGTTCCCTCGGCAAGCGCAAGAATTTGCAGCGTACTCAATGTTCGGTACTGCCCAAGGACATACGCTCCGGGCTTTTTCACGGCGCCAATCACGTAGATAGTCTCCGCTTTCGGGACTGAAACGACGTCGTTCGGCTTGATAATAATATTCTCGGCCGGATTGGAAGCGTTCATCACGCTTTTGACGTCGACCGAAGCGACAGTGTACTGCCCGGTGGCGTCGGTCTTGACGTTGGGTAGCGGGATAATTCCCCATTCGATGCGTCTCGTTATATTGATGAGGTACCCGGCGTCCGGGCGCAGACCGCCCGCCAGCGAAAGCACCTCGAAAAGGGTCTTCTGGCCCTGCAACTGGTGAACGCCCGGGGTCGTTACGTCGCCCAGCACTGAGACCGGCTGGCTCTTCATTTCATTGAGATACACGGAAACGTCCGGGTCAACCAGGTATTTCCTGAGCTTTTCGCCTATGGCCGCCGCGAGTTGTTCCGTATTCAGCCCACTCGCCTTGACGCGTCCGACTTTCGGGAGGTCAATATTCCCTTCCTGATCGATCGGAATCGTTTTATTGTCGATCTCTTCCAGGTCCGGGACGCGGACAACAATCTGGTCGCCGGCTCCCAAAGTATACGTATCAGGCGTCGAAGTCGGCGGCGGCACCTGAAACAACAGAGCCGCCGCGCCGCAAAGACAGAGTGCGAGAAAATTCATTCGAGCTTACCCGCCAGCTTTCGAGGCATTCCTGCCTTCTACAATATGCGAAATGCGGTCGAGCACGTTCGCCATTGCGTGAAGCTGGCTTCGGAGATCACGGACCTCAACCGATAACGGATCCGGCTGACGCTCTGCCGCAACCAGATTTTGAAGAGCGATCCGCGCCATGTCGGAAACCCGCCGCACGCCGCGTTCGGAGCATAGTTTGGCGAACCCGTCGTACTCCTCGGGCGAAAGCCGGAAGCTGATCATTCGGCTCCTTCGGAACGCGGCGCTCATGGCACTGGTTTCAACCGCTGCAACGGAAATGATCGTTTCCGGCGTGTTTTCCGGAAACGCGAACTCCAAGGAATTTGACTTGTGAATTAAAAGAAACTCACCGGCCGATACGCCCAACCGCTTAATCTGCTGTCAATTCACCTTGCTATATGGAGTGTGTTTTGGCCGGAAGCGGATACTTGTCTTCTGCCACTGCAGAAGCTGGAGAATTCAGGCAAGCTACCGCCCCTTCACGTACATTTCGAGTTCTCGAAATGTGCCGACCGTTCATTCCGCTGCCCCGTGGGGCAAAAACACGCTACCGACGGACGTTTCGCATCGTCCTGCGGGCAGTGACCGGGATTCCGTAAAGAACGGAGCCTCGATGGGAATACCCATCTTTTCGAGACAAATTCGATTATAAGTCGGGTCGCTGAAATGTCAAAGAGAATCCATTTATCGAGCGGATAAAGCTCGTCTGGTTTCGGACGCTTTCGGGAAAACGCGACTAAAATACTCGAAAGATTATCTACAACTCGATTTTTAGATTGACGGCGGAGATTTTCGCGGGCTACCATATCAAGTGACTGGAGGTATCGACGGATGGTCAAAACGGTAGCGGTCGCGTCCTTACTGCTGACGGCAGCGTCTGCATGGGCGCAAAGTCAGGTTGCAACGGTAACGTCAACAGCTCCATTCACTCTTCGTGGCGCAACGGTGACTCCCGGCGTCGGGGTTCCCTCGTGGCCGATTATGTCCGGTGACGTGGTGAAGAGCGGTGGCGCGGTCTCGGTTGTTACTTTCCCGGACGGCTCAGTGATGGCCATGGAGCCCGGAGCAGAGGCCAAAGTGTTTCTTGAAAACGGGAAGCCGGTATTCCAGCTGACCGGGGGTGTTGCCGGCTACTCCTTGAAGTCGCTTTCGTCCATAAAAATCATGGAGGCCGACGAAGCATACACACCTCAGAGTTTGACTGGGAGTTTCGATCCCCCGCAGGGTGGAGCCGCAGGCGGTGCAGCACCGGCGGGATCCGCTACAACCGGACACGCGGGAATTGTTGTTGCCGTGGTGGTTGCGGCAGCGGCCGTTGGTCTGACGGCGGGAATCACGGCAGCTACCGGCGGCGGAGCTCCGGTCAGCGCGAGCCAGCCCCATTAATCTGATCGGTTCTGAAGTTTCGGAGCGGTGATCGAATGGTCGATCACCGCTTTTTTTTTGTTTCCACGGACCTGTCCAGCGGACCTGTTAATGGTACCTGGTTGCCGGGATTTCCGGTAATATGCGCGCTATCTTTGTCGTTTTCTCCTGCCTGATTACCGCGATTGCGGTGACGTTGGACTTCACCCATCCCTCCCCCGATTCGCCGGCGTGCCGGTACGGATTATGCCGCTACGATCAGGTGTTCGCCGCAATCGATGCGCGGGGAATGAACGCCAGAACCGTTGGGGCGTTGCTCAATCTCGATCCTTCCAATCCCCTCGTCTGGAGCACCTGGGCCGAAACATTATCCGCCGCCGGCCGCACGCAAGAGGCAGCTTCGGCATTTAACGAGGCCGTGGCGCTGGGTCCGGGAATGTCGCCCGTATTGATGCGGAGGGCGAATTTCGATTTCGCGCATGGCCGGCTGGACGACGCGTTTCGAACGACGAACGCGATTCTGAAACAAACTGACGCTTTCGACCAGGTGCTCTTTTCATATCTAACCCTCTCAGGGCACCCGGTTTCGGCGCTCGCGGGAGTCGCAGTTCCCGCGCTCTCCCGGCCTGCAGGCAGCTGGTTGTCATGGCTTCGAACTGCCGGTTCCGTCAAGGATCTTCGTGAACTATCGTCGTGGATGCTGAGTAACCGACTGCTGGATCAAAAATCTGCCGGCGATCTCGCCTGGGCCTTCTGGCAGAGAAAAGAGTTCACAACTGCTCAGAAGTTCTGGTCGGATTGGTCAGGTAATCCAAACGCCGCCGACCTCCATGCGGAACGGATTGCGGATATTCATTTTCAGCAGGCTCCCGGCGAAAGCCCTTTCGATTGGATGGTAATGCCGGTCGCGGGAGTTGAGATTAATCGAAAGGACGGTCTTGAAATCCAGTTCTCCGGCTCCTCCAACCTAGCGTTTGCAAACGTGCGTCAGTTCACAACTGTGGCTGGAGGCCGCTATCGCTTCTCAGCTTTGATAAGCGCCGAAAGCATCTCAACCGACCAGGGTCCTTTCTTTCATATTTACGATCTGCTCGATCCCCGTCTTCTGAACATAACGACAGAGCAGATCAAGGGAAATGTCGCTCGTTCCCCGATCGCCGTCGACGTGCCGGTCCCGCCAGGCATCCATGCGCTGGGAATTCAAATTGATCGGCTGCCCTCACAAAAATTTGACAATAAGATTTCCGGAACGTTGCATGTTTACCAGGTATCGCTGGAGCCGGTCCATTAAAGAACCAGTAAAACCCGCCAAACTACAATCTGGTCAGGATGCAGCGCGTTGATGCTGCGGAAGGTACCTCGGCCTGTCAAATAACGGGCTGACTGACTCCTGGTCCACCTCGACGGCCATTGACCGCTGCAATAAGGTTATCGACACAACAAGGCGAAGTTCGTCCTTCACCTTGAGCAAAGTGCCCTCTGTGCCAAAGAGCGGGCCGGCCTCAATGCGAATCTTCTGACCCTCAAGCAGAAATGGCCAGGGCTGCACCGGGCGGCCTGACTCGGCAACCTTCTGAATCGATTGGATTTCAGACATTTTCACGGGTTCCGGAACGTTACCGGCACCCACGACACTGACGACGCCCGGCGTTGTCAGAATGGGGAGCCGCCTGGAAGCGTTGAACCGGCAAAAAACATACCCCGGGAACAACGGCAGATCCAGAATCTTATTCCGATCCGGTCTCCTTCGCAGCGTTCGGTAAAACGGCGAAAACGCAGTATATCCCTTGCCCTTGAGGCACTGCTCAGTGGCTTTTTCGAAGTGCGAGCGAACGTACAAAGCATACCAACGTTCGTCTTCTTGTTCGATAGACGCCATGTATACATTGTATACGCGAAGCGGCGAGAACTGTGCAATCTTCGAAACTCCGGATTCTGCGCGGTTGGCGTTCCGAGTCCCCGGCCTGGGCTACTGGACGGAAATCGTGATGGTCGGACTCACGACGTCGCCCACCTGTACCGTCACCGGAACGTAGCTACCAGTTGTTTGGGTACTCGGAAGCGTGACTACCACCTGCATGATCCCCGCCACATATCCCGACGCCTCGGTCGCGGAGACAACGGTTGCCGTAGTCCCGCCGATCGTCACAGTGACCGGAAGCTGGGGAACCGGCAGCGTCGCCTGAGTCGAGATCAGGCCGTCCATTCCGCCCGGGTTGGTTTGCCCTTCCCCGGTGACAAACAGCGTGATTTTACTGGACTCAGCCGCGGCGTTATAAACGCTGTTGGCGCTTCCATCGGCGTTCAACACACCAAGTCCGCCGGGGATCCCCGATGAGTTCAAGGTGAAGATGCCGGGCGACGAATCGCCCACAGGAACGATAGTCGTCGCGGTGGACTGACCCTGATAAGTCACCAGAATCGTCGCGCCGTTCGAACTCGATGCTTCCGGAACAAGCCGCCCCCGCGAACCACTCATCCGGCCTCTGATGCTGGCGCTTTCAGCCGTTAATTCGTAAGGCGCGATAGCCGTAACCTGAGAGGGTCCGGTGGAAAGCACAGGGGCCGGGATGCCATTAAAGGTAACCATCGTCCCTGCCAGTTGGGTTCCGATGTACCCGTTCGCGTTCGGCTGCGCGACGGTCGTAGCCGGAGCACCAATATTCGTTCCAAATATGGTGACGATCTCACCTGGGGCAACCGGGAGATCAACACCGGGAGAACTATACTGAACGTCGCTCCCACCGTTGGCGACGATAACCTGGGGCGGGGCGACCGGAGAAAGCATGCGAATCACCTGGTTATCGTAATCTGCGACGTAGATATTTGAAGAGGAGTCGAGGGCGATGCCATACGGCGCATTAAACTCCGCCGAGATGCCCGGACCGCCGTCACCGGAAAAGCCGTTGCTTCCATTGCCGGCGATTGTCACGATCGCACCGTATGGGGAAAGCTGATTGATCGTCGAGTTATGGTAATTCGCGAAATAAAGATTACCCGCGGGATCGGTAGCCAGGCCCGCTGTCGATACGCCGGCGACAACCGTGTTGATATTCCCATCAAGGCCGACCTTCTCGATGTTGCCGCTGCCGAGATCGGCGATGAAAACATTGCCGCTCTCGTCAACAGCGACCGCATACGGTAACCCCAATGTGGCGCTGCGCGCCGGACCACCTTGCCCCGGAAAATTCCCAAAGCCGATGACGTTGATTCCCGCTACCGTGCTGATAACGCCGTCGGTCGTCACCTTGCGTACGGTCCCGTTTCCTTCGTCCGCGATATAAACAGTCCCGGCATGGTCAACGGTGACACCCACCGGATTGACCAGATCAGCGTTAACCGCGGGACCGCCGTCGCCCGAATACCCGCGGGTTCCGGTGCCGGCGAAGGTCTGCATGTTGCCCGACGTATCGATCATCCGAACGCGCGCGTTGGGGCCGTCCGCGATGTAAACGTTTCCCGCGGCGTCGACGGCTAGTCCCGTGGCGGAGGAGAACTGGGCGCTTACGGCTGGACCTCCATCACCCGAGAAACCAGGGGTGCCCGTGCCGGCGACCGTGATGATGGCGCCATTCGAGGCCACGACCTCGCGGATCCTGTTGTTCTTGTAGTCGGAGATATAGTAGTCGCCGTGGGAATCGAAAGCGACACAGAGCGGATTCGCCAGCGTTGCACTTGTGGGCGGAGAACCGTCACCGCCATAGCCCGGCGTTCCCGGCGTTCCCGCCACAGTGGATGTCAGATACAGTTGCGCAGGCGCTAAGCCGCCGCAAGCCAGCAGCAGACCGGAAACGAAATAGAGGCTTTTCACATTCATCCTTCGGTATCTCCGCATCACGCAAGTCACGGGGCTACCGAGATTGTCACGCCGGGCGTGACGAAAACACTGCTGTTGTAGATCCGGACCGGCACCGCAACCGGGGTGGTTGAAAGAGTATCAATCAGGTTCGCCGGGATCTGTACATTGACTTGCATCAAACCGGCGACGATCCCCGGCGCGCCGCCCTGGTAAGTTATCAGTGCCGGCTGATTGGAAAGCTGAGCCGTGAGCTGCATCACCGGGGTCGGGATCAACCCCAGATCCGTGAGCGAAGCCGGTTTGCCATCGACGCCCGCCGGGATCGTCTGGCCTTCGCCCGTCAGATAAAGAGAAATGATGTCACCCTGATGAGCCGGCGACGACGGCGTGTTAATTGTGCCGTCCTGATTGACGGCGGCAGCCTGTCCAACGCCTGTTGAATACAGCGTGAAGAGCGACAGAGCCGAAGACGCAACGGGTATCGAATCGCTGCTCAGGACACTCTGGCCCTGGTAGTTCACGGTTACCGTCGCCGGAGTGGAGACGGCTACTTCATATGGCACGATCGCATTGATCTGTGACGTTGAGGTGTAAAGAATGGGGGCATTGTATCCCCCGATCGAGACCGTGGTCCCGGCGAGGGTCGTGCCGTAGTAACCGTTCGCATCGGGTTGAGCTACCGCAGGGGCTGATGGGCCGAAGTTGGAACCAAACAGGGAGACGATTTCACCCGGAGAAATGGCAGCGCCGACCCCGCTCGCCGCGCTGACAATGTTTAGCGACCCGGAAACCGGCGTCAACTTGCGAACCACCGCGTTTCCTGAGTCCGATACATAAACGTTTCCCGAAGGATCAACCGCAATTCCGTAGGCCTGGTTGAAATAGAGCTGCGCGCTGTTCGCCGGACCGCCATCGCCCGAAAAAGCCGGCGTCATGTTTCCCGAGCCCGCTATTGTGAACTGCGTCCCATTGGCCAGTCTCTTCTGTACGGTGTTGTCGACGTAGTCGATGTAATAGATGTTGTCGGCGCTATCAACCGCGATCGACTGTGCCGTCAGATTCGAAGCAACGGTGTGGATGTTCCCGTCAGTCGTGATTTCGCGAATGCTGGAACTGGCGAAATCGAGAATGAAAATGTTGTTGGCGGGGTCGATCGCCAGAGCCACCGGGCTGCCGAGCAGAGCTTTTGATGCCGGACCGCCATCTCCTGTATTTCCAGACGTTCCGTTCCCGCAGATCGTAGAGATGGTACCTTTGGTGGTCACTTCGCGCACCGTATGCGTGCCGTAATCGGAGATGTAGATGTTGCCGGACGAATCCGCCACGACGCCCGCAGGGGAAATCAACGAAGCGCTGGTCGCTGGACCGCCGTCGCCCGCGTATCCGCTGACTCCGTTGCCCGCAAAGGTGAATATCTGGCCGCTCGGGTTCACGATTCGGACGTTAGCGCTGCCCGCGTCCGCGATGTAAAGGTTGCCGCCCGGGTCTATCGCGAGGCCGCGGACCTGATAAATGGTGGCAAGGGTCGCGGGACCATCATCACCCGCGCTTCCGGGTGAAGTGGTTCCCACAATTGGCGGATTCACAGCATTATTGGAAACCTCCCAGATAACATAGCTGAGATAATCGTTCACATAGAGATTGCCGCTTTTGTCGAGGGCCAGAGCGCCGGGCGAGTACATCTGGGCGCTGGGTGCACTGACCGCTCCATCCCCTGGAACCGGATAGAAACCGGGAGAGGTGCCAATGCCCGCAAAAGTAGAGATTGTGTATTGTTGCGCGGTTGCAGCGCCGGCGGCCAGCAGCAGGCCGAGAACAAGTGGGATGCTCTTCATTAATTAATTCAGTTTCCTGAGACGCCGGCGCCGGTGCGCGGGTTGCGGAGATCCGGCGGGGAGTCCAAGGTTAATCTGAATGATACCAATGAGCGATGGGATACGCTCCCGCGGAAGAAAAGCCCGGCCAATGCCACGGCAAACCAAAGAACGGGCCGCCGGAGCCTGAGTTTTGTGGCAGAATCATAGTCCAGTGACGCGCCGCGAGGCTCTCCGTTGGCTTTCCGTTTTGCCGGCCTTACCGCTTTCAGGCCAGAATACGCCCGGCCAGAACGAGCCCGGGCAAAGCCGGCCTGATTCATTCCGGGTTTACACCGAAAGTCCTCGGCTGCTCCTGCGGCCGCAACGCCTCCGTCTGCTTCGCCGGGAACGGGAACGGCGTTCCCTGCGCTGGGACCAGTTCGAAACCCTCTGGACCGGTCACGCGCCTTTTCCCGAACTGGGTTGGATCCAGGCACTGCGCTTCCAGATTGCGGACGACCGGGAAGCGGGTACGCACGCCGTCGCCTGGGCGGTCGGACCGGCAGATGCCACGCGCCCGGACGATGTCCGGGAGATGGCAATTATCGCTGATTTGTGCGCGCCTCTACTCACTCCGGACGACAAGAACCAGATCTTCGCAAAGCTGCAGCGGGCGGCGAGCGATGCGCGGCCAGTGAAGACGCTCGGGGATGCGCGCGCGAAAGTCTTCGCGGCGGTGGCGCTGACGGAAGCGCAACCCGCCGTCTCAGAAAAGACTCTTACGGCGATCTTCGATGGCTTCTGGAAGGGCAGTTTCATTCCTTCACTGAGAAACGCGAAATCCACCGTCTCGAACGCGGATGCGTACGCCCTGCTGGAGATCCTGCACCTGGTCCGCGACAACCTGAATTTCGACCTGCGCGAAACCTTTCCGAAGTGGTTCAAGCAGTATCCGCTTCTCCACATGATGGCGCATTATCCGGCGCCCTGGCCGGGTTCGGATAATGAGTTCCGCATACCCGCCGACGAAACAATCGAAAAAGCGGGACCGGACGTAAGAAAAGCTTCCCTGTCGCGTGCTGCCGAACTGGCAATGGTGGCCTACGATTCGAATGCCGCCTCGTCCCAGTTGTTGCAGGGATGGTTAACAAACGACCGATTCCTGATGCGCGGAACTTTTGGTATCGCCTATGAGTTGTTGTGGGCGAATCCCTATCAGCCCGGCCTCAGTTACTACCACATTCCGCTCGCCATGCACGATGAGATCGGCGGGCAGTTGTTCGTGCGCTCGTCGTGGGAAGACGATGCAGCCTGGATTGGTTTCTTCGCCGGTCAGTTGCAGCTGTTCAGGGACGGCTCAGTAACGAGGATGGATCCTCGAGTGACCCGGGACCCTCTGGATATTGATGCCGCGATTGTATTCTTCGCGCGCGAAGCACAGCGTTTTCTGGTTCCGGCGCCTCCGCCTTCACCGGGAGGGGCTACGAAGGAAGACGAAAAAACGGCGGATGCCGCCGTTTTCATAGTCGGACTCGATCCACGGCGCTCGTATCACATCGAGGTGGATGGCGAGGAGATGATCGAAGACCGCTCCGACCCGGGCGGGATTTTGTACCTGCCCGAGGTCCCACCCGGAAGCGTGCGGCTGGGACCCGCGCCCCCTGGTTTATAGCAGCGACATAGCAATCAGAACGCCCATCTCCAGAGGCTGGCGCCGACCGTGTAACCGGCTCCCACGGCGGCGAACATCACGAGATCGCCCTTCTTGAGCCGGCCCTCAGATAGCGCGTCGCGGGTTGCCAGAGGAATCGTTCCAGCGGTGGTATTGCCGTACTTGCCGATATTCATCATCACCTTCTCCATAGGAAGGCCGAGGCGTTCGGCAGTCGCGGAAATGATTCGGCGGTTGGCCTGGTGAGGCACAAGAAGATCCAGGTCGGAGATGGAAAGGCCGTTTCGTTCCAGCAGCGCAGAACAAACTTCATGCATCTTCAGAACGGCGTATTTAAAGACCTGAGCGCCTTCCTGATGCACGTAATGCAGCTTATTTTCCACGGTTTCCGCACTGGCGGGCATGCGACTGCCTCCCGCCGGCATATTGAGAAACGGAGCGCCCGAGCCGTCGATTTCACCGACGAAATCGACAAATCCCAGGCTTTCGACGTCATCATTCGAACCATTCGGGCCGGGCTCGATCAGCATGGCGCCAGCCCCATCGCCGAACAGAATACAGGTCGCGCGATCCTGGTAATCGATGATGCGGCTCATGGTGTCCGCCCCGATCACAAGAACTTTGCGGTGCATCCCGGATGCGACAAAGCTGGCGCCCGTAACCAGCCCATAGACGAAGCCGCTGCACGCAGCGACGAGATCGAATCCCCATGCCTTTGGCGCCCCGAGGTTGTGCTGAACCAGGCAGGCGGTCGAGGGAAACATCATGTCCGGCGTGACCGTGCAGACGAGGATTGCATCAAGCTCTGAGGCGTCGATGCCTCGGCTGGTAAGCGCGGCCTTCGCGGCGCAGGTGGCAAGGTCGGACGTCGCGACGCCGGGAGCGGCAATGTGGCGTTCGGAAATACCAGTGCGATCGATGATCCATTCGTTATTGGTCTGGACCATCTTTTCAAGATCGGAATTGGTGAGCACGTCAGGTGGCACATAACACCCAACGGAGGAAATGACAGGTTTGAGAGCAGCCATCAGTAAGCGGTCGGTAATCTATATATTATGGTGGATCGTGAAGAGACCCTGAGTAATTCTCTCACGCCCGTAAATATTGAAAGTTCGCTGTTCTTCGAGGCGCCAGCCGGAATCTTCCAGCGTGTTCACCGCGAACTACGGCCGCGAACGCCGGTACCCGCTATGGAAATCGAGTACAAACGCTTCGCGAATGCCAACAGCGATATCCGGCTTAACGGTGGCTCCATACGGGTTCGCATCAGCGATTTGCTCGAGAGCGCGCCCGCTCCGGTGACCGAAGCCCTCGCCCATATTCTGCTGGGTAAGCTGTACCGCCGGCCCGCAGCCGCGCAGTACGTACATCGATACCGCCTCTATTTGAACCGGAAGGATATGCGGCGCCAGATCAGTCTGGTGCGTCAGACGCGGGGTCGCAAGGCCCACACGGGTCCGCAAGGTTCGGTTCACAACCTTGAGGACATTTTCGAAGAAATCAACGGGCTGTATTTCGGGGGGATGATGGCCCGCCCGGCAATTGGCTGGAGCCCTGTACGGTCGCGCACTCGGCTCGGGCATTTCGATCCTTCTCACAACATGATCGTGATCAGTCGAATCTTCGATGAGGCCCGAGTGCCGCGCCTGGCGCTCGAGTACGTTATGTACCACGAAATGCTGCACCTTCACTACCCGGTGGATCACAGCGGCGCTCGTCGTTGCGTGCATACGCCGGAGTTCAAGGCGCACGAGAGGCTGTTTCCGCGATTCAAAGAGGCGAAGGCGCTGCTGAAAAAACTTCCGGCTACTTGAAAGTCTGATTGAGCAAGCCCGCCAGCCGGTAACCGGCCTTCGCAAGCTGCTCGCGGATCACGGGGATGGCGTCAGCGGCATACTCGTCGCCGATCGCAATATGCAGTCCGGCGACCTTGTCCCGTTCCGTATCGCAACCCGCCTGATCGGCCAGTCCAGCCGTTGCCGGCTCAACCGGAATTCGGGGTTTCAGATCGCCATAGGCCACCGATCCGGCGAGTTTGTGACTCTCCCATACCCAGCCCGGAATATCGGTCTTCGACTGGCCCCACGCGTCCCAGTCAGCGGAAAAGCTTTCGTCCAGCTTTCGGGCGTACTCGGGTTGAGTCGTCTTGGTGGCCGCCAGGTCGCGAGCGAGCAGTTCGTAGTCCCAAATCGCGTGCAGATTCTTTGGCTTTTCGCTGTCAGGATTCGACGCCGGAAAAAAAGTAATCGCGGTACAGTTACCGCCGCGATCGTGGTTATCGGTGGCGTGCAGAGGCTGCGATAAGTCCCCGAGAAAATGAATCAGGTAACGAAGAGCTTTTACGCGCGCGGCTCCCGTCTGTTTCCCGTCGCGAAGGATGTTCCATTCATAGTCGATCGCCGTCAGGATACAGCCCGGTCTCCCATCGGTCAGCGGAGGACACCATTTCAGCGCATCGCTCTCAGGAACCGCACCCGTATTAACCGCCAGCGGAATATCGATGTAATGCCATTCGCCGGTTTTCTCAATGTTCCGGGCGTCGTCGGCCCATGTGGCTGAATCGGCCATGAGATCGGTCGGCCGGTCCTTGCAGAACCTGTTTAACGTGGGGTCGATCGGATTCTCCCGCAGCAACCGATCCACTGCGGCCGAAGCTTCCGGAGTCAGATGGGCTCGTGCGATCAGGGCGATCATCTGATGGCCCTCGCATCCCCACCCGTATGCCGATCCCGCCAGGAGAGGCAGGATCGCGAAGACTCGCAGAAAGCCGGTCATTCGCGGCCATTCGAAATTCCGGCTCCCCACTTCCATGTCCCGATTATGGCAATCCCGAATTTATTTCAAATGACGGCGCAGCGTCCACGCATCCGGCCGCGTATTTTCGCGCTCCAGCTTTTTCCAGTCGTCTGAAATGTCGATCAGCTTGCCGGTGAGGTGGTTCGATCGCTCCGAGGTGAGAAATAAAGCAAGGTCGATCTGCTTGCCTGGCGGCACGCCTCCCGTAAGCCGCACTTGCTCGGCTTCTTCCACTTCCCGCGAGCCGGCCAGTTCGTCCGCGGTCAGAATTTCGTCGGTCATGCTCGTGTAGGCGAACCCCGGCGACAGGCAATTGATCTGTACGTTGTGATTTCGCACCTCTTCCGCGACGCTCTCCACAAACCGGACCACAGCTGCTTTACTCGCCGCGAAAGGCGCGAAGTTCGGCCGCGGATTCGCCGCCGAGTCGTCCGTGATGGCGAGGATCTTCCCGCTTCTGCGCTGGATCATTTGCGGCAGAACCAGCCGGCACGCGTTCATCGTACCGATCACGTTCGTCTCGAAGACCTCTTTCCAGTCTCGAGGCCGCTGATTCACGAAAGGTCCTATGGGCCCAAGTATCGCGGCGTTCGCAACGAGCACATGCACGTCGCCGTATATCCCCGTCATGCGCTCAACTGCCGCTGAAAGCTGCTCGAAATCCCTGACATCTGCCCGAAAGCGGTGTGCGGCGCCGCCGGCGTGTTCGATCTCCAGTTTGGTTACGTCGAGTTCGCCCTGGCTGCGGCCGACGAGGCCTACGCGGATACCGGCGTGAGCAAACCCGATTGCGAGCCGCTTCCCGATTCCCCGCCCGGCGCCAGTGATCAACGCGGTCACGTGCTGGTCCGAGTGCAAAAGTTCATCTTACCGCCAGCCCTCCGCCTACGCCGCGAGGATTGACGATCCGCCCAGCACCGCACCCGCCGGATAGCCCTCGGTCCGTTCGAGCGATGCGGCAATTTGCAGCAGGTCGTTTGTGTCCGACGCCGAGCTTGCAGCATCGAACTTGCGGGCGCTGGCCCGGAGAAAATCCTCGAGTTCGCGGGCTGGTTGCGGCCGCGCAAAGAGATAACCCTGCATCAGGGGACAACCGGCGGTGATCAGAGCTTCGCATTGTCCTTCGGTCTCGATCCCTTCAGCTATCACCGACAATCCGAGACCCTGGGCGACTCCGATCATAGCCTTGACCAGCCGGTGCGCCAGCGCGTCGCTGTCGACCGATTGCACAAACGACTTGTCGAGTTTAATGGCGTCTACCCTCAACCGATGCAAATAACTTAGCGAAGAGTATCCCGTTCCGAAATCGTCAATCGAAAGACGTACCCCGAGATCCCGCAAAGCCTGCAATTGCTCCTGCGCGACCCCCGCCGCACTGATCAGGAGCCTCTCCGTCAACTCGAGCTCGAGATCACCCGCTGGAACGCCATGTCGCTCGAGGCAATCCGCAACCGACTTCGCAAAATCCGGACGGCAGATCTGGACCGGCGACACATTGACGGCGACCGCGTTCCGGCCCAAACCGTCGGCATGCCACTGCGAAACCTGACGGCACACCTCTTCGAGCACCCACGCGCCCAGTGGAACAATCAGGCCGCTTTCTTCAGCAATGGGTATGAACGTCGTTGGTGGAATCAAGCCGCGTTGGGGATGATCGAGCCGAACGAGCGCTTCGAACCCGACGATCCGGCGTCCCGAGTCGACCTTCGGCTGATAATGCACGACAAAGTAGTTATGAAGCAGACCGTGACGCAATTCCTCGCAGATGGTGGCCCGATCGAGAACTTCGCTGCCCGGGGCAAGCGGGTCGGCGACGTCTGTTCCCGCTTCGGCTTCATGACTCGCATCCGACGCAGTGCGGCGCAGTTCCCCTGCAGTTACTCCGTCATCCGGAAACATCGCAATACCTGTCGTGGCACTCGCCTCGATCTCCCTGCCCTCGAAGGCGAACGGCTTGCGGATCGCCTGTCGAATACTCTCAGCTATCTCTCTGGCTTTGACCGGCTTCCCAGCGGTCTTGAGCAGGACGGCAAACTCGTCGCCGGCGACTCGCGCCAACGCATCGTCCGGCTGGAGAACGCTTTTGATCCGGATGGCGATCTCTCGTAAGAGGGCATCGCCTGCCCGTCGGCTCCAGGTGCTGTTGATCCGCTTGAAACAATCGAGATCGACGGAAATCACCGCCAGCCCCTGATCCTCAGCCGTCGCCGCCCGCAGAGCGCGATTCAGGCGTTCGTCGAAGAACACCCGGTTCGGAAGGCCGGTAAGCTCGTCGCGATTTGCCTCGAAATAAAGATCGTCATAGCGCCTGCTTTGCTGAATCGCCAGAGTTGCGAGCTTTCTTCCCGCTTCGATGACGGGAAGATCTGCTCGCGTTGGACCGGAAATCTCCCGGTAACAGAGAAGCAATGCGCCGAACGGTCCGTCGGATGTTCCTTCAACGGGCCACGAGTGAATGATTGCGGGCGCCGGCCCGTTTAAGGATCCCGTAAACGTCTGCCAGCCGGGCTGCCGATCGGAACTTGCCGTCTCGAGCCGATTCCGCCACGCCTCGGCGGGCACCGCCTCGGAAACGCGTAATGCCGCAACCCATTCCGGGGGCAACTCCGGCCCAAATACGGTATGGCCTCCATCCGGATGTTTCGTGAGTATGGCGCACAGGGCCTCGGGACAATGCTCGCCCGTCAGGCGTGTGACAGCGTCCAGCACGATTCCGAGAGGCTCGTTCCTCAGAACCATCTCCAGAATCTCGCTTCTTTCGCTCTCACGGAGACGCTCGCGTTCAATCACCCGAGCCTGCTCGATCAATCTCGTTGCGAGAGCGGCTTCGCTGCGCCGGTGACGGAGTTCCGCGATCCGGCACTTCCATGCCACACCGAAGACCGCAAACAGGCTGAACCACAATTCAAGGGATGCCCAGGAATGCAGGCCGTGAACCAACCAGTGCGCAAACAAGTCTCGCTGATGCCTCTGATGTAGTATCGGCGCGGACTCGGAAAAACTTTACCGCCGGTTTATGACCGCGCGAGCATCTTCCGATGCTCCGTTACCTGGCGAGCATCTTCCGATGCTCCGTTACCTGGCGAGCATCTTCCGATGCTCCGTTACCTGGCGAGCATCTTCCGATGCTCCGTTACCTGGCGAGCATCTTCCGATGCTCTTTAAGAATGCACCGGTCCATGACCACTTCAAGTCCGGCGGCGCGCGCCTTCCCCGCCGCCTCGTCGTGCACCACGCCTTCCTGCATCCATACTCCTCGGGCGCCGATGCGGATCGCCGCATCCACGATCGCAGGCACAGATTCCGAGCGACGGAAAATATCGACGATATCCACGTGGACCGGAACCTCATCCAGGGAAGCATACGCATTCTCGCCGAGAACCTGTGTCTCATTCGGGTTCACGGGGATGATCCGATAGCCCTGCGATTGCATATACTCGGAGACACCGTAACTCGGCCGAGAGCGCCTGCTCGAAAGCCCGACCACCGCAATCGTTTTAGCGCTTCGCAGAAGGTTTTCGGTTGCCGCCATCGCCGCTCGCCACTCGCATCAATCTTCGCACTTCTTCTGGCGCCAGATGCCGGAATTCGCCTGGCTTCAGCGTACCCAGCTCAATTGTTCCGATCTTGACGCGCCGCAACTTTTCGACCAGCCGCCCGAAATGTTTGAACATAATTCGGACCTGCTGATTGCGCCCTTCGAATAATCTCACTTCGTACCAGGGATTATCACCACGACGGATCAGGCGCATCCCAGCCGGCGCAGTACGCCGTCCGCTGAGAGGGACTCCGGTTCGAAACTCCTCTTCCTGTTCAGGCGTCAGGTAGCCATTCGCCTTTACGAGATAGGTCTTCGCCACGTGACTCTTCGCGGAGGTGATCGCGTTGGCGAACTCGCCGTCGTTCGTCAGCAAAATCAGCCCCTGGCTATGGTAATCAAGGCGCCCCACCGGATAAACCCGGGCGCGAACTCCTGGGAGGTAATCCAGCACCGTCGATCGGCGCTGCGGATCGCTGACCGTACTCACAACGCTATCCGGTTTGTTGAGCGCGATGTAAACGAAGTTGTCAGGCTGTTTGATCAGACGACCGTCGACTTTGATGTGGTCGACCTCGGGATCGGCCTTCGAGCCCAATTCATCCACAACCTTGCCGTTGACGGTCACACGTCCTTCAACGATTAATCCCTCG
>Ga0206845_1025_pt1 | contig 57007 bp, 36 predicted proteins | sample Alteio_BWOrgCont_19_FD_152887 | JGI IMG/M metagenome (GOLD analysis project Ga0206845, IMG submission 152887) | Enriched cells from forest soil in Barre Woods Harvard Forest LTER site, Petersham, Massachusetts, United States -... | ecosystem: Environmental > Terrestrial > Soil > Temperate forest >...
GTTCATTGCCTATCATTTCATATAGGTGTCTAATGACAGTAAAGGCTAAATCGGCAGAATTTCTATTGGAGTTACTCATATAAGATAAAGGCCATGGATTTTTGATTAAAGTCGATAAAAGAGGAGTAACCTTATCCAAAACAGTTTGAGCATTCATTTTAATAGCCATTGAAATCTCGAGTAAATTATCAATTCTAACCACCACATCATCTTTATCTAGGCGTATTTCTTGCGCAATCATCCACGCAAAAACACGATCTTTAAATTCGTCATACAGATCAAATGTTTTCAAGGTTAATATTAAATTAACAAAATTATCAGGGGATTGAGCTGCAATTAATTTTCTTATTTTACTACGGATATGATCGATGGCCTTCGTATCATTTATTTTTTTACTCATAAGATAATATTTAACTAGATGGGACTGATCAAGAACATGTATTCGGTTTAATATTAAATCATCTGAGCCCAGTCTATTAATAGTATTCACAGAGGGCGCAAAGCAACGAAAGACATTGGAATATAATTCAGAAACCGTAAAATTAGGCTGATCTATAAATGCAATATCAATTTTATTGCGAAATCTATGCAAATATTTTTCAGCAAGGTCAGTATCATGATAAACAATATACAAAAGACAGTCATCATCAGGAACAATCTCAGCTGATAATTTAGTATGTATTTCTCTGTAAAATGTATCTTTGAGCTCTTTTATGCAGATGCTTAAGGCCTCATCAATTTCAGCCTTCAACGCTGAGTTATAATGCCTATCTAAAGGTAAAAGTTTGGTGCTTACAGAGGGTTTATGCCAATAACGATGTTCACATCTACCGTAACAAGCCAATGTTTTCAAGGTTTCAAGCGAGTTATTAAAAATTATAGCGTCTTTATATTGATTTACTGCAACATGGCTCGTGATAAGGTTTTTCCATAAAGCGATAAGTTCATTTTTATTTTTAAAAGACAGCGGGGTCATTTTAATAACACTGCCTATGGGATCATAGCTGTAAATGGGTAACAATTCACCATTAGTTTTAACAAAATGCATTTGCTGCATATAAAGCGCTTGCAGTTGCGCGGAAAGTGGATTGTAATACTGATCTGCATCATCAACAATATCATTATGGGTTTTCCCTAAAGAAAAATAAATGCCATCCACTTTATCGATATGATATAACATTTCACTGTGGGTATTAACATCTCTGCTATGCGAATATTTGGCAGAGAGCATATTTTTTTTATGCATATCATAGAGTGCACACTGCAACTTTTCGCTCGATTGAACTTCCCGGGCTTGTAGGTGCTCTTTTTTACCGTAACCTGTGCCTGCATCAGTTGCGCTGACCATTTGAATTTTAGAAGGATTACTGGCAAACAGATAACCTGTCGGGGCAAAAGCAATGCTGCCATATCCGACTTGCGTCACAGAACGTAATGGGTTACCGATTTTTGGCTTGCCGTCCGCATCGTGCTTCTCACCTCTTCGCAACAATTTTCTCAGCTCAAACTCTGCAAAGGTTTCATTGGTTTCGGTGAGATTATTTTCTCTTTCTTTTAATACTACGGCTGATACATGATAGATCCCGCGAAAAAATATTTTCCCCATTTCTAAATCGCGCTGAATACTACCCACTTCACTCATTAATAAATCAACTGCGCGATTATCATGGATAGACGCCACACTTCCGGTGCATAATTGATTGTAGATGCGTCCTGATTTTGCATCTTCTTTCGTTTTGCTAAAACAATTTTCAGCATATTCAAATTGCAGTTTGATGTCATCACGCATGAGTCCTACGCCATCGCCTTGCCTATGGATCATAGCGCGGCTCTCATTGAGAACGTTTCCTAATTCATATAACGCCCAATCATTTTTTTTAGCAAAGTCCTGATAAAAATCCAATCGTGTGCCATCAAACATATTGCTCGATTTGGCTAGGGTTTTATAATTAGTGTCGTAGCAACGCATCACGTCCAAACAATCCGCATTTTGAATAATGGTTTCTTCGATAGATTTAGCTTGGGTAGAGTTGGCCGAGAGCCAAGTAACCTTTTTTGTGTCGGGGTCATAGATTAAATGGTGATACTCACCCCCAGGTTGGTAATCCTTATTGGCAATCGCATGGGCATAGATTTGCGCTTTTTTAGGGTGTAATTTCAGCACCTCTACCAGGTATTTAAAACACAACGCAGCACTCTCTTTATCCCAACGATCTTCATCATCATCTTCTCTTGCTGCATCATGGAACAGTGCAGCTATTTGGATATAAAACAAATCCTCATCGGTGAGCTTTAATGCCCTTTCATCCCCATAACGCCGGTATAATTTTGTAAACACCTCGGCATCTAAGGCCACACGGCTAGTATGTTGCCCGCCATGGATAGGACGGGCAATTTTATTTTTAGGCTTCTGGTTTTTATAAGGCTGATGGTAAAACTCGCGAATAATTGCATGGGCATGAGCGCTAATGTCGCTCTGACCCGTCAATGCGTATGTTGTGGCTATCTGATTGAAATCAGTCATGATTTATTCATGGGCTTACTTAATTTAGTTAGTTTACATTACAGGTTTTTGGTGATATTGTCAAATCGAAATTGGGTTTTCTTTGGTTCTTAAGCAAAGACTAAAAAAGCAGGTGACTATTCGTTTTGATGATACGATTACTTATTTTAAAGAGATGGCAGAAGATAAAGAGAGCCCTTACCAGAGTTTAATCCATTTATATTTACGAGATTATGCGTTAAAACACAAAAATATTCATATAAACTAGAAAGAAAATAATAAATAAACAATCTACCTTCTGCAAAAAAATCACAACTCAGGTGTAACAGAGTTCTTATCATTCGCTTGCTGATCTGACAACTTCTCGGCAATTTGCCTAAACTCCAAATACATATCATGGATATGATTTTTGGTGTGGGGCGCAGTGCCTAGTTCTTGGAATTCGTCTTCCAGAAGGGTCAGGGCTTTTTGTAAGGACTTAATGGTATAGCTCATAGGAAACCTACTGTTCTAAATATTGTTATATTAAAGTTCCCGCGTCTTTTGATTATAGGTGAATAAATAGTCATGCGCCATAATAACCGGTTTTATGACCCATGGCGAATTAATTGTAGAAAAGCCGCCTCATCGAGGATAGATACCCCTAAGGTCTGGGCTTTGACTAATTTACTGCCTGCTTTATCCCCTGCCACCACATAATCTGTTTTTGCAGATACGCTACCACTGACTTTCGCACCCAAGGCTTGTAAGCGTTCTGTTGCGGCTTCGCGGCTTAATTGTAATAAAGTGCCGGTTAATACAAACGTTTTCCCGGATAAGGGTTGTGTGCTAGAGGATACCGGTACGGGCCAATGAATACCCGCCTCTAATAACGCTTTAATCAAGGTTTGGTGCCGAGGCATACTAAAAAACTGTGCGATATGTTGCGCAACAATAGGGCCTATATCGCCCACTTGTTGCAGCGTTTCCTCATCTGCGTGCATAATCGCATCTAAATCAGCAAAATGCTGCGCTAAGCTTAATGCCGTTTGGCTGCCCACTTCGCGTATGCCTAAGGCATAAATAAATTTTGCGAGCGTGGTCTTTTTACTGTGCGCTAAGGCTAAAAGGATATTATCTGCAGATTTTTGCCCCATGCGTGGCAGTTCAGACAGCTGTACACCCGTTAAATGATATAAATCAGCCGGTGTTTTAATCACCTTAAGATCAATAAGTTGCTCGATCAGCTTCTCGCCCAACCCCTCAATATCTAAGCCGCCTTTTGAGGCAAAATGCTTAATGCTGGCCGCACGCTGCGCAGGGCACAACAAGGCATCGCTACAACGCGCCGTGGCTTCGCCTTCCTCATGCAACACAGGCGCGCCACAAACGGGGCATTTTTCAGGTAATACGATGACTTGAGCATGCGCTGGGCGCTTAGCCAATACCACTGATACCACTTCGGGAATGACATCTCCGGCGCGCCGGATAATCACCGTATCATGGATGCGCACATCTTTGCGGTGAATTTCATCCATATTATGCAAGGTGGCATTGCGCACGGTAACGCCGCCTACTAAAACGGGCGTTAAACGTGCCACCGGCGTTAAAGCCCCAGTCCGACCGACTTGAAAATCCACACTCTCTAATAGCGTCATTTCTTCTTGGGCAGGAAATTTATGGGCTAAGGCAAAACGTGGCGCGCGCGCCACAAAACCTAATTGCCGCTGCCAGTCTAAGCGGTTAACTTTATAGACCACACCATCGATTTCATATTCTAAATTTGCACGCAGGGTCAGTAAGCGTTGGTGGTACGCTAAACAGGCCTCAATATTCTCAGCAAGCGCACGCAGTGGAGAAATTCGCACGCCCCACGTGGCAATTTGTGCCATTAATTCCTCTTGGGTTGATGGCACATCAAAACCTTCTACCTCACCCATGCCATAAGAGAAGAAAGCCAAGGGGCGTTTGGCGGTAATTTTAGGGTCCAGTTGCCGCAAACTACCGGCTGCGGCATTACGCGGATTGGCAAATACTTTTTCTTGATAAGCCTGTGCATGCGCATTCATCGCATTAAAACCCTGCAAAGGCATATACACTTCGCCTCGGATTTCGATTAAACGAGGATAAGGACTGCGCAAGCGTAAAGGGATGGTCGCAATCGTACGCACATTTTGCGTCACATCTTCACCCAGCAAACCATCGCCCCGCGTTGCAGCCTGGACCAACTGACCGTGTTCATACAATAAATTGATGGCCAGACCATCTAATTTAGGTTCGCAGTAATAACTGACCGACGGGATATCGAGTCTCTCGCATACCCGCTTATTAAACGCGCGCAATTCTTCTTCGCTAAACGCATTCTCTAATGAAAGCATGGGTTGTTTATGTTGAACTTCATTAAAGTAAGGTAATGGCGCTGCGCCTACGCGTTGCGTGGGAGAATCGGGAGTAATTAATTCAGGGTGTTGCTGCTCTAATGCCTGTAGCGATTTAAAAAGACGATCATACTCCGCATCGGGGACACTCGGGTGATCTAATACGTAATATTGATAATTGTATTCATCAATTTGTTGACGTAAATCGGTAAGGGTTTTTTGTATTGATAGCTTGGACATCAGCGCCTCTAAAACTAAACCTTGCCTAGCGGCGTATCAGTCTCTAATCCCTTGCACTTGATTACGATAATCTTGCGCAGTAGTTACGGTCAGCGGTTGGCGTTGATGATCGCACAAACGGGCATTAAAAGATTTGGCTAAGGCTGTTGCCGTATTAAGCATGGTTTCAAACGAAAATAAGGGATTCGCCTTATTAGAGGTTTGCATAAAAAAGGTTAAGCCACGGGTATAAAAACTCTCTGGATATTCTAAATTTAAAGTGCCAGGCTCAAACGCATTCGCCACGCTAAATAATATCGCGCCACTGCCGTCTGTATTTTCATACTTATGATAAATATGCATAGGCCCATATAATAAATTATACGCAGCAAATTTAGCGCGCAGATCTTCCCCGGAAAAATAACGATCCAATTCAGCCAGCACGTGTAACACCACAATATTATCCTTAACCGGCATTATGGGACTGCTGGGGGCAGCCGGTGCAGGAATGGGGAATATCGGCTCAACCTCATCGGTATCAATGGTTTTCGCAAGCGTATCGGGTAATTCTAATGTGGGTGGTGCAATTATAGGTTCATCAAAAACGGAAGGTTTTTTGCGAGAAAATAATACATCATCGAAAGTAGGCTCCGCATCATCTAATGTGATCCGCGGCATGACTTCTAAATCATCTTTACCTAAGGGTTTGCTAAAATGAGGTTCATTCGGTTCTTTGTAACGGCGTTCTTTAGTGATCTTGTTTTGCTTATGTGCACGACGCCAATGCCGGTAGCCGTCCAACAGTATGGCGACAATAATCAGCGCCCCAATCACAATTAGTATTAATCGTAAACTCATTTGTCCCTTCCTTAGGCAACAGCCAGTTCCGCTGCTTTATCCACATCCACGCTCACTAAACGAGAAACGCCGGCTTCCTTCATCGTGACCCCCATTAAGTGATCCACCATTTCCATAGTCGTCTTATTATGGGTAATCAAGATAAATTGAATATGCTCAGACATCTCCTTCACCAGCCGCGCAAACCGCATGACATTGGCTTCATCTAGAGGAGCATCGACCTCATCCAACATACAAAACGGTGCAGGATTCAATTTAAACATCGCAAATACTAATGATAAGGCAGTTAATGCTTTCTCGCCACCTGAGAGCGCATGAATTGTGCTATTACGCTTACCCGGAGGTTGCGCCATTAAGACGACCCCTGTATTGAGTAAATCATTTTCCGTAAGTTCTAAATAGGCATTGCCGCCACCAAAAACCTGCGCAAACAAGGCGCCAAAACTTTTATTGACGGTATCAAAGGTGTCTTTAAAGCGCTGCTTGGTTTCTTTATCAATTTTCTCTATGGCTTGCTCTAAGGTCTCTAAAGCCGAGAGCAAATCAGCATTTTGCTGATCTAAATAAAGCAAACGCTCAGCATGTTCCGCATGCTCATCAATAGCCGCAAGATTAATTGCGCCTAAACGCTTAATTTGTGCTTCTAATTTTTCAACTCTTTGTGCAATCGTGGCTAAATCAGCATCTGCTGCTAAAGTTGCTAACACGGATGTTAACTCTATTTCTTGTGCGTGTAATTGTTCAAATACCGTATCCCGCTTCACTTTAATCGTTTGTGCGGTTAAACGATGGTCTTCTAGATTTTGTCGCTGATCTTGTACTTCGGTTTCACTCTGGAGCCGCGCTTGCTCTTGGCCACGTAAACCGTGTGCAACTTCATCCACTTGGGTGCGTGCTTCTTGCATCGCCGCTTCGCAATCCGTTTGTAATTCCAAAGCCTGCTCGAGCGCGTGCTCCATTTCGGGAATAGGCTGTCCTGCTTCCTCGGATGCGTGCTGGAGTTGTTGCCAGCGGCCTTTTAATTTGGCTAATTGTTGTGCAGATCGTTGCACATGCGCTGCGGTGGCTTCTAAGCGATGGGTTAATCCGGATAATTGAATATGAACTTGATTGCTTTGACTCTGATCCTGATGCGCATTGGTTTTCGCCTGCTGCAGATCCGCATTCAATTGCTCGCGTGCTTGTTCTAATTGGGTTCTGTCTGCAGAGAGATTCGCCATGCTGGCCGCTAAATTGTGCTCGCTCGCCTCTACCTGCGTCAATTGCCCTTGATGTTCGGTTAAGCGCTGCTTAATCAGGTCAATTTCTTGCAAGGTTTTTTCTTGTTGATGCTGCAGTTCCTGTTGTTTGACCTTTAAAGCGCGCTGCTCAGCGTGCAGATCAGCATCAATACGGGCGTGTTGGTTCAGTTGTTGCTGGGCCTCAATTAAATCATCATGCAAGGTTTTAGCCCGCTCTTTTCCGGTCACGAGATCTTGTTGCAAGGTTTGCACCCCCGCCAAATTGTCTTCAATTAGGGGGTGTAAGACTTGTAGACGTTGCTCACGTGCTAACACACCGCTTTGCGCATCACCTATTCTTTTGACCCGTAGCCATTGTGACGACAACCAAAACCCTTCGGGAGTAATCACCGATTCATGTGCACGCAATTGCGAACGCATGCGCAAGGCCTCATCTAGCGAGGCTGCGCAATAAACGCCGATTAATAGCGGCTCTATGGCCAATGCAGTTTTAATTTTATCGCGCAGGGGCATTGCGGCTAGAACAGGTGTAGGCGCCTGCGTGGACGCATTTTCAAATAACACTAAAGTACCTTGGGTAAACTCAGCCAGTTTTTGGGTAAAGTGTTCACACTTCTCGACGCAAATGGCTTGTAAGTAATCCCCTAGGACTGTTTCGACCGCAGAAATCCATTCTGGTTCCACCACCAGTTGTTGCACTAGACGTTGTTTATCGGTGAGCTGTTGCGCATCCAGCCACGCCATGGCTTCTGCATCGCTATCGCCCCAGGCCGCTTGTTGCAGCGCTTGAAGTGACACATATTCATTTTGCAGGGTATGCAAGGCCGTACGCGCGGCTTCGAGTTGTTGCTCAGCCGCTTCATTTGCGGTGTGCTGATGATTAAATTGTTGTTGCAAGCCTAGCAGTTGTGCTTTAGTTTGTGACAACTGATCTTCGCTCTCTAGGCATTTCTCAGTAAGCGTGGTTAACTGCTCCTCAACATTCGAGTGTTCTACCGTGGCATACTGCGCTTCTAAAACGGTGAGACGTTCGTTTGCACCCTGAATCTTCTCTTGAGTGTGTGTGATCTCGGCGCGTGCCAACTGCATGTGTTGTTGCATGTGCGCAATATTTTGCATCAGCCTTTCCCAATCAGACTGCCAGGTCTGCATTTTGGCTTCTGCACTGCCTAGGATCTGATAGCTGTGCTGATATTGATCCTGTAATTGGCTTGCTTGCGGCGTAAGCGCAGAGACTTGTGATTGCATGGCTTGCCAGAGACGCTCATCTTCAGCCAACACGTGCTGTAATTCTTCAAACGATTCTTGGACTTGGGCTAAATCCATTTCAAGCTGACCTTGTCGCTCGCGTTGATACGCCAGGGTTTGCTCGCATTGAGACACTTCTGTTTTGCTACGGTAATAACGACTTTGCACATCTTGTAAACCCTCTTGCGCTTCTTCATAAGCTGCGCGCGCAGTTTCAATTTCTGCATCCAGTTGCCGCATTTGGGCGATTTTCTTTTCTAATAAAATTTCTTGTTCAGCTAACACGCGCTGTTGCTGCGTCATGTCTTCATCCAAACCACGCCAGGACAGCGCCAAATGTTCTGCGCTGACTTGACGCAAGGTGGTTTTTAATTCTTTATAAGTACGTGCCGCTTCGGCTTGTTTTTCTAGCCGCACTAATTGTTTTTGCAACTCATCGCGTAAGTCGGTCAGACGTTCTAAATTTTCACGGGTATGGCGCAAACGCGTTTCGGTTTCACGGCGACGTTCTTTATATTTGGAAATGCCCGCGGCTTCTTCTAAGAAGATGCGTAAATCATCAGGCTTGGCTTCGATTAAACGAGAAATCATGCCTTGCTCGATGATGGCATAACTCCGTGCACCCAACCCTGTTCCTAAAAAAATATCGGTAATGTCTTTACGCCGGCAACGGGCATTATTTAAAAAGTAATTGGACTCACCGTCGCGTCCGACATGACGCTTCACGGCAATTTCACTAAAAGCCGCATATTCGCCGCCTAAACGACCTTCTGCATTATCAAAAACTAATTCTACAGAGGCTTGGCCGACGGGAGCACGCGCAACTGATCCGCTAAATATCACATCAGCCATGGATTCGCCACGCAATTGTTTGGCGGAAGATTCGCCCATGACCCAACGCACGGCATCGATAATATTCGATTTACCGCATCCATTAGGACCTACGATCGCCACGCGGTTACTTCTTAGGTCTACCGAAGTCGGATCAACAAAGGATTTAAATCCCGCTAATTTGATTTTTTTAAGACGCATTTTTTAATCTACTACTGTAAAAATTTTAGCCTAGACAGATGGATCATTGTATATATGAATAAGTGCTAGTGTAGCATGAAAATAAATAAAGCAAGAATAGAAGAAGAGTGAATTGCCCGGGGCCGGAGTCGAACCGGCACGGGAGATTAAGTCCCGAGGGATTTTAAGTCCCTTGCGTCTACCTATTCCGCCACCCGGGCGGGTGGAAATTTAAAAGGCTAGGAACGGAATCGAACCGATGTACGCGGCTTTGCAGGCCGCTGCATGACCACTCTGCCACCCAGCCGCGTGAACAAGGAAATTAGCGGGAGACGAGACTCGAACTCGCGACCCCAACCTTGGCAAGGTTGTGCTCTACCAACTGAGCTACTCCCGCGGAGAGAGCAGTGTACGAAAACAGAACCCTGGTGTCAATAACAGAATAAATTAAATAGCCCACCTTATTTTACTATTTAAGGCCGAAGGCCTGACCGTATCTAGCCCAGGGTGTAGGCGCTCTTCGCGCCGTAACCCTGGGTAGGAGAAAAAAGAGAACAGCGCTGAAAGCGCGTAAGATTAATCTTTAAATATTTTTCTTGCGCGCTTACAGCGCTTGATTCTTATACTCATCCTACCCAGGGTTACGGCGCGAAGACGCGCCTACACCCTGGGCTAGATACGGTCAGGCCTTCGGCCTTAAATACTAAAATAAGTAACATCTCAATAACCCCGGGAAACAGGAAGTTATTTAGCTCCGTCATTGCGAGCCGTAGGCAAAGCAATCCAGGTTTAGATGCTTGATTTAAAACCTGGATTGCAGCAAAGCTACGCTTCTCGCAATGAATGAGTAACATCTCAATAACCCCGGGAAACAGGAAGTTATTTAGCTCCGTCATTGCGAGCCGTAGGCAAAGCAATCCAGGTTTAGATGCTTGATTTAAAACCTGGATTGCAGCAAAGCTACGCTTCTCGCAATGAATGAGTAACATCTCAATAACCCCGGGAAACAGGAAGTTATTTAGCTCCGTCATTGCGAGCCGTAGGCAAAGCAATCCAGGTTTAGATGCTTGATTTAAAACCTGGATTGCAGCAAAGCTACGCTTCTCGCAATGAATGAGTAACATCTCAATAACCCCGGGAAATAGGAAGTTATTTAGCTCCGTCATTGCGAGCCGTAGGCGAAGCAATCCAGGTTTAGATGCTTGATTTAAAACCTGGATTGCAGCAAAGCTACGCTTCTCGCAATGACGGTGCTGGGTGTATCTTATTTCCTGGGGTTATTGAGAAGTTACTAAAATAAAATGATTTATAACAAATTGCTTTTAAATAAAAATTCGTGTGGATTACTTAGCCCTGTCCCTCTCCTACACTTAACCTCTGATCTCTTTGAATAAAGATTTGGTAGTGGGAGAGGGGACATCTAACTAAATTTCTCTGCAATAATTAAAACATCCTCGTCAATCTCTATTGCGATTTCAAATGCGGCCAAGCGGCGCGTAGATAGATGATCATGGTGTATAAAGTAAGAATGGCTGCGCTGTAGAGGAGTACGTAGGCTAGGATAATTAGTGAGGTGTATGGCAGTGTTTTAGCAATTAATAAACACAATAAAGCAATCATCTGCAGAGCCGTCTTATATTTAGCGATATAAGTCACGGCCACTTGGGCGCGCAAAGATAATTCTGCCATCCATTCCCTCAAGGCCGAGACCACAATTTCACGGCAAATTATAATGGCTGCGGGTATCGTCAACCAGGCATCCGCATAAACCGAAACGATCAACACCAGCGCTATGGCGACCATCAACTTATCCGCAACGGGATCTATAAAGGCGCCAAAGGCGGTGGTTTGGTGAAGTTTTCTTGCTAAATAGCCATCGACCCAATCCGTTATTGCGGCTATGGCAAAAATAACCGCGCAGACTAAATATTGCCCCGTGAACGGTAAATAAAAAACCAACACAAATACGGGAAGTAACAGGATACGCAATAAAGTAAGTAAATTAGGTAAATTTAAATGCATAACTAATCCTGATGGTGCAAAGCGTGATAAATTTGTTCTGCTAAAGCTTGACTGATGCCCGGTACTTTAGCAAGCATTTCTATGCTTGCAGCCTGCACTTCTTGCAAACCACCAAAATGGCGCAACAAAGTGCGCCTGCGCACGGGACCAAGTCCAGGAATTAACTCTAAACTGGATTCGCTGCGTGCTTGCGAGCGTTTTTTCCGGTGCGCGGTAATTGCAAACCGATGCGCTTCATCGCGTAGCGCTTCTAAAAGGTGCCGGCCTGTCACAGAGACTTCACGGGTTTGGTAGTCATCGCCGACCATTTGCCAGAGGGTTTCCAAACCGCTTTTACGCGTAGTGTCTTTGCTGATAGACAATAAACAAATGTCCGTCAATTGCACTTCTTCCAGCACGTGTTGGGCCACACCCAACTGCCCTCGCCCACCATCAATCAAGATAATATCCGGCAATACGCCTTCATTAGTTTTGATCCGCGTGTAGCGTCGTGTTAAGACTTGCTGCAAGGCGGCATAATCATCGCCGGGCGTAATGCCAGTAATATTGTAACGGCGATAATCGGTTTTAATCGGTCCCGAGGGTCCAAATACGACACATGAAGCCACCGTGGCTTCCCCTAGGGTGTGACTGACATCAAAACATTCGATGCGTTGCGCGCTAGCGGGCAACCCTAAATCATCTTGCAAGGCCGCAAAGCGCGCAGCCAGTGTGGCTTCACTGTGTAAGCGTTGTGCTAGCGCATTTTGTCCATTACGCTCAGCCATATTCAACCAACGCAAACGCTCGCCCCGCACCGTGGTACGCACGCGGACCCGTGCTTTTGCATGCGCAGAGAGTGCTGCTTCGATTAATGCTTGTTCAGATAACACAATATTGGTAATCAATTGTTGCGGCGGTTTGATATCAATTTTCGTTAAATAGTGTTGACCTATAAATGCCATGAGCACATCTTCACAGGTATCAAGCGCAGAAATTTTAGGGAAAAAACTGCGTGATCCTAATAATTGCCCCTGTCTAATCATCACTAATTCTACGCACATAATGCCTTGTTGTTGCTGAACTACGACGACATCTTCACTGCTACTGCCACGCGTAATGTATTGTTGCGCTTGCACGATGCGCAGTTGCGCAATTTGATCCCGGTAATGGGCCGCACGTTCATAATCTTGCGCGCCCGCCGCCAAGTCCATTTTCTCGACTAATTCATGCATGACTTCTTCATCTTTTCCTTCTAAAAAAAGCAGCGCATGCTGAACGTCTTTGTTATAAGCTTCTTCACTGATCAAGCCTACACAAGGCGCGGTGCAACGTTTGATTTGATACTGTAAACACGGCCGCGTGCGGCTTTGAAAAAAACTATCGCGGCATTGACGCAACAAAAATGTTTTTTGCAATAAGCGTAAACTGTTACGGGCGGCGCTGGCGTTTGGAAAGGGACCAAAAAATTGTCCCGATTTATCGGCACGTTTGCGCACTAAATCCATGCGCGGAAAGGCATGTTTGCCAATAAAAATATACGGGTAAGATTTATCATCGCGTAATAAAATATTGTAACGCGGTTTTAAGCGTTTAATTAAATTACTTTCCAATAATAACGCATCGGTTTCTGTTTCCGTAAGCGTGATACTGATATCGTCTAATTGATTAAGAAATAATTGGGTTTTCGGATCAGGTGTGCCACGAAAATAACTGCTGACACGTTTTTTTAAGTTACGGGCTTTGCCGACATAAAGCGTAGTCCCCTTCGCATCTAACATTTGATAGACGCCGGGGGTGTGTGGAAGTGTAGTTAAAAAATTATTTAAATCTATCACTGACCTTTCATATCATCAGTATCAAGCATACCATGGCGGATTGCCAAATGAGTGAGCTCAACATCGCTGCTCACGCCTAGTTTTTCGAATAGACGGTAGCGATAACTGTTTACCGTTTTCGGACTTAAACATAATTTATCGGAAATATCTTGGACTTTAACGCCGCTAGTGATCATTAACATCACTTGCAATTCACGCTCTGATAATGCATCAAACGGCAGCGCTTCTTTATCTGCAAAGTGTTTCAGCGCTAATTGTTGCGCGACTTCTGGACTTAAGTAACGTTGTCCGGCAAATACAGTGCGTATGGCTTGAACCATTTCGTCTAAGCTTGAGCCTTTAGTAATATACCCTGCAGCGCCTGCTTGTAATAATCGTGAGGGAAAAGGCTCTTCGCCGTAAACCGTCACGGCGATCACTTTGGTTTTAGGGGTGGTACGAAGGATTTTACGGGTGGCTTCTAAGCCCCCTATTCCGGGCATTTTGACATCCATCAGCACGACATCCGGTTTGAGCTCTTTAACGAGTTGGACCGCTTCTTCACCACTTCTTGCTTCACCCACTACTTTAATACCTTTCACATCGCTTAATAAGCGCGTCATCCCGATACGGACCAGATCATGATCATCGACTAGTAATAAAGTAATCAAGTTGCGTCTCTTTTGGTTATTTAACTTTCTGGGTTATAAGCGTACGGATTTATCTTCAATTTTAGCCTGATATCCTACAATCGCATAATACTCTCTCTCAAATTATTGTAGGGTCAATTTTAGGACAGTTTAAAGTAGCCTACTCCAGAAAACAAGATCTTGCGGGGCTTTATAATGGCTGTTGCGGGTTTAACCCTATTCAATCCGTTAGCGTTATTGCAGCCAGCTAGCTTTATAAATTCTAAGAATATTTCACTTTCTTGGATTGGTGTTTTAGCTCACCTGCAGTGGCAAAAATCTCATGTTTAATTTTGCTGGATGCCTCACTCACAGTTGCCCTTTTGTTTTCAGCGTCATAGGTTACGAGTTGATAATACCTGCACACCAGATCGGATAATTTCTCTATACAGGTAGGCTGTGCATTTGCAGGAGAAAGTGAGGCTTGCATAGTGTGTAACAACTTTTTTGTGTCATCAATATCTTTGGCTAGCACAGTATTTAAAGCCGTAATATCATGCTTATAGCCAGCTACAGTCTTTGATTTGGCCCTATTTTTTTGTATGTTTTCGAGTAAGGCTTGTATTGCATTTAACCATGTGGCTAAGATCGGGTGCAGAGTCTTTGTATTCACGCTTGCAATCAGCGCTAAAGTCAGGGCAATCGTCCCCTGCTGATCTTCTGATGACGTCACTACATCTTGCACACCTTGCATAATTTCGCTTAAATCCAAGTATTGATTCATGATGGCATTGATGTTTTCGATCGCAGCTTTCATTGACCACAGTATAAACCGTTGTTTGAATACGATGTTTCTTTCACAACACGTGATCTTATAATCTAGCTTTAGGTCCCCATCATGTGAGCGCTTTTTGGTGAGCACCGCTTGCTCTGCATTTAATCTGGCCAGTTTTTGTTTCAATTCTTCTAACTGTTGTTGATCTACTTCCAATCGTGCGCTTATTTGGCTAGCGACGGCATAAATACTATTGCGATCGCATTTGACAGGAGGTTCGTTAGCAATACTAGGCATTGCATTATTATTGCTATTGTTGTTAGCAGGAGCAGCAGAAGTATTGCTCGCTTGAGGTTTAGGCAACTCGACTGGAGATGGGGATCGGGCAAATCGATTTTCTCTGCCGGCTTGAGTCTCTGTGACATGTTGCCTTTTAAATACTGCTAGCCTTGCACCCAATCCTTCTCCTTCGCTGGATTCGAGTAAGTCCCCCAGTTCTTTTAATTTAATCAGACGATCAAATTCAACTACATTATTTTTCGCCATCGCCTTTATTAATTGTTCGCGCAGTAGCCCTCGCGCAAGCGCTCTATTAGTCGCTTGAATCTGTTCGGCAGTAGCATCATCGTCTACGTCTCCATCGTCTATATCATCGAACTCTTCCAAATGAGAAAGATTAGGATGCTCAACCGTAGTCCCCTGCATGCCAAAAGGAGTCGTTAAGGTGTATTTACTCCCCACAATTGCTTGATACTGCTGAGCAGCATCTGGAAAAACATGTGTGTTGTCTGCGTCTTCATTCACGTCATTTTGCTTGGGATTACCCCCCAGTAGCGTGGTTAATATTTTATCCACTTCAGCCCAGGGAATTTCCGCTTTAATATTTTGCGCATCCATAATTGCACTTAAATTTTGTCGTACAATCACATCAATGACGGCACGATTATTTTGATGATTAAAAGCCTCCTCAGGCAATGCAAACTCCACCAATGTGCTCCAATTGATTTTCGGTTGCGATAAGACGGGTGCACTCCGCTCATTCGCCTGTGCTTTATTAAAATAAGGTGTTATACGTTTTATCAGATAAGTATTATTTGCCCGCTCTGCATAATCCAAAGCGGTTTGAGCAGGATGAGTCATAGTATTTGCGATATAAATAAATCTATCAGGCTCAGATGCAAGTAACACATCCACCGCTACGCAATCTTGTATACTAATAGCAAGTAACAGTGGCGTTTCACCATTCGCATTGACAGTTTTGAGTGCTTGCTGTGCACTTCTAGAATCAAATTCTAGTAAGGCCTGAGTAATAGAGGAACGACCCGATACCATCGCCCAATGCATGGGCGTATCGCCATTGTCATTAGTCGCCAAACTAGACTCATTTAGAAAAAGCGCTACTCGCACCAGGGTACCCCATCCCTGCTCGGATAATTGAAGATTTCCCAATTCCCCTTTAGCAACCCAATGAAGTAAGCGATTACCGTTCTTATCAACGAGTCCATGTTGTTCAATATAGGAGGTTGCGTAAGCGAGTAGTGAATCAAAGTCTTCTTGCATGGTGTGGTTTACTCCCAATCTCATTTAAAAAAATGTATGTTGTCATACTTAAACTGTAAATTCAAGAACTAGGGGTTTAAATTCATAGGCATAATTCTTAATATTTTCTTAATGGTCCTGTGGGAAGCTCAGTACCACAGTTCAATACGGGGATACGCGATATCTTGATCACAGCGAATCTACTCAATACAAAGTTGTTAAACTTAACGACCGACCTAGCACCTTATACGCAATTGTACCTATTCCCACATCACGGCATATCATTGTAAACACACCGCATACAGGGCATAATTGGTAAGCTACCTTTATTACATGAAATGATTTAATGCGCCCTAATTTTTTAAATGATACTTTCTATATCGAATCAAATGATTCGTTAAAATCATTGCAAATAAGCAAATGGCTTAATAATGAAGCACGCATTCCTAGCTTGGATGATATCATCACTATAGGCAATACGTTTCAAGCGGAATACTATAAAGAAAATCTGCTTCATTCTTGGCTAAGTAACAGAGAAGAAAAACTAAAAGAAAAAAACGATCTCACTGCTGATGAAATAATTAAATCATGTCATTTATTTGTAAAAGACTATTATCAAGCCTCCTTGGTGGAATTTTGGCTGAACATAGACGGTAATAATCAAAATACTGCAGCGATTAAACAAGTACTTCAGCATTTTAATGACGATTTCAGGAATCATCGCTTTGCTGAAATTTGGCTAGAAAATCCAGCGAATAGTCCAACGGCTCAATCCGTTAAAACAATAATAGACTGTCTTAATAACGAAAATAATAAGATAGCATTTATTGTCAAATGGCTATCAACCGTCAAACCTACTCCAGAGAGTGACTCAATTAAAATTATCATTGATTCATTAACGCATGAAAGTAGTAAGAAAGAAGTTGTAAAAAAATGGTTGGCACACAATCCAGATGTAACCGCCATCAAAACCATCATTACTTCTTTTCAAAGTAATCTTGATAAAATAGAAATTATTAAATCCTGGCTAGAAAATCCACAGAATAACCCGAGTTTAGAAGCGCTATTATCCCTGCTGGAAAACCTAACCTATATCAATAAAAATCACATCCTAAAATTCTGGTTAAACCAGCCTCAAACACAAGAGAAAAAAAGTGAACGATTAACACAGTACCAGGATTATATTGCAAAAAAAATCCAATCCAAACAACCCCAGGGCAATGCGACAAATGGCTCCGGACTTTTATTATATAACACCGATCGGGAGAATGTGCTGCGGCAAGAGTTGATTGATGGTCAGCATGTTAGGCCTGAACAAAAATCATTTTTAGAATTTGCATCCATAGCTGATCTGGAAATGATATACAAATATAAAAATCATAAAGATGAAATCCATAAAATGATGACATTATTAAAAAATGGCGAAATGGAATTGTTTTTAAAAGAATATTCCGATTATTCCAAAACTCCGGATGCGCATTATATTTTACTTTCTGCCTTTTGTTACTCAACGGATCCAATATTAAATCTGACTGAATTTGCGACCGCATTTGAATTTTTATCTATTGCACAAGACGTAGGGGAAGGAAATTATGAGATTTGCAGAAGAGAAGGCAATAATGCCTTAGCGCTCGGTCCAGAACATATCAATTTATCTGCAGAAGAAATGGACAAGATCCCAGACAAACAACAAATAGCGATTAAAGTAAAGGGTAAGGCACTTGATTCCAATGTTGAAAGTATCACTAATCTTTTATTTGCGCAGATGCAAGGTCTAGGCTTTTCAAGTGCCTATAGACTTAACGATGACATCATATGCCCCTCTTTATCAATCATAAAAGCCGTGCTAAAAGATGAAGACAATTCACATGTGTTAAAGCCTGTATTAGCATTTACTTCAAGAAATGATTTTATAAGAGATCTTTTTAATAATTATTCTCAGATAGCACTCTTAACGCCTCAGACTGCAGAAGATACCTGTGTGCATGGGCTTAGACGAAAAGTTAAAGGAACCAGTGTTTTTAGGTACATCCATGATGCGGCCTATCATACTGCGCTTAGGATTATTCAAAAATTTGCGACTAATGATAAGCTCAAAAACATAATCTTAAGTTTAATCAAAATGATCGACGAGCGAGCCCCTCTTACTGTTACAACAATAGCACTCGGGTTTGCTTATCCTCGTCTTGCAGAAGGCGCAACCCAGCACGATTTGGAAACTAAAATGATCATGAATCTGTTAGGGCATTATTTAGATGGGAACCTGGGTCTACCCAAAGAGGCTGCGAATATTGAAGCATATTTATACCGATCTATCGATCTAGTGTTTAAACTAGACCTGGATGATAGCTCAGTATTAGATACTGATGATAAGAGCAATGAACTGACCGCAATTTTTTCTGATGAAACCATAGCCGCAGCAAAAGAAAATGTTAGAAAGTTATTTAGGCCAGTGATTGAAAATGTTGTTGGACTTAGTCAAAATGTCCCCGCACCGCCTGCGCTTAGTGCACATTAGAATGCATCTATTTGTAAACAATCATCAGAGCAGTACGCCCATAAGCAGACTATTTTTCTATCATTTGAAGGTTATACGTATGCCGGGCAATCATCAGCGCTTCATTCGTCGGAATCACGCCCACAAGAATTTTACTCTCTGGAGGGCTAATAATACCTGCATTATTTTTATTCGCATCACTATCTAGGGATAAACCTAGCCATGCCGCATAATTACAAATTTTCTCGCGTATCCATGCAGAATTTTCTCCTATGCCTGCGGTGAAAATAATCGCATCACAACCCTTTAACACAAATGCGAGCGCACCTAATTCTTGTGCAGCGCGGTAACAAAAAAGATCTAACGCTTCTTTAGCGTGCGGATCCGTGCTGGTTTGCAATACGCGAACATCATCACTTATGTTTGATACACCCAAGAGTCCTGATTGTTTATATAAAATATCGGATACTTCTGTAACCGTTTTTTTCTTTTCCTCTAATAAATATAAGAGCACACCCGGATCAATACTTCCGCAGCGCTTGCCCATTATCAAGCCATCTAATGCGGTTAATCCCATAGAGGTTGCCATACTTTTACCTGCAGACATCGCACACATGCTTGCGCCGCCGCCTAAATGGGCAACAATCACTTTTTTATCTGCAACACTGCCAATATGCTGCGGTAATACAGAAGCAATATATTCATAAGATAAACCATGAAAACCATAACGCATGATCCCTTCATCTGTGAGTTTGCGTGGTAATGCAAATAATGTGGCTAAACGCGGTTGTGTGTGATGAAAAGCGGTATCAAAGCAAGCGACTTGTAACATTAAGGGGTAACGTTTTGCAATGATTTCTATGGCTAGAAGATTATCCTTTTGATGGTATGGCGCCAAGGGAATAAGTTTTGACAATTGTTTAAATACTGTTTCCGTCACTTTTACGGGTGTAAAAAAATCTCTACCGCCATGCACCACACGATGGCCTACTGCTTTTAAACTAAATGATTCGATAGATTGCTCTAAATTATTTAATAATTTTTCTAACGCTAGTGCAGGGTCGCCAGTGACTTCGATCTCACCCTGATGTATGACCTCTAATGACGACTGACAATGATACGTCGAATATTTAATACTGGATGATCCTGAATTAATGACCAGTATAATTTCATTTTTCATTGTGTCCCCACCCTTTAGTAGTTGTGCCTAACCCTATTTCCAGTATAGGCTGAATCCCTTTTACAGGGCGTGGTAGCATTTTATCTAAAAGAATATGTTGAAGGCAAATACGCACTTAGATCAATCGTTACCAGGCCATAGGGACAAAAAATCAGGTGGCATTAAATCGATTAGATCAGGTGATTTTCAACTTTAATAGGAGTGACAATAACAGCAACAATATAGATTCATCAGCAGCCAACGCTCATGCGCTGCACCTGTGATCCCTAAAATGCATTTCAACGGCTTATAAAAATTATTTTATCAGCATCTGGATGCATTGCATATTATTTTCGCCACGTTCAGGTCCAACCATAGACCAGGATCCGTCCTCATTTTTATTGAAGTTACCCGTAGGCGTGTTACTAGGAGGACCACTCACAAAATATGCGGAAACTATAAAACCGCTCTCATATTTAGCAGTCGTAGTGAAGCCTAACCCTGGTGCGAATACCACACCGGAATCATCGACCATCCATGCGAAATGACTACCTTTACAATAGCCAAATTGGGGCTGTACAGGTATAGCCTTCTCATCAGCAACAACACTCTGACTTATCATACCGAGGGATAATAATAACGCTAAAAGAATTTTTTTATCCATGTTACACCTTTAATTCGTGAGCAAAAGTAGCCTAATATTTCATTATAATAGATAATTTAAGGAAGTCAATTAGCTTGATGTGTTTTCTTCAGCGCTTGGATACTCAGTTTTTCTTAATTAAATCTCACAATAGGTGCCCATCGCAATGGTACGATTATAAGGCAATTGTAGAAACTCTATATTCAAAGTTGAATTACGCATTAGAAATGCAAAAAATCTTTCCTGCCAGTTAAACATCAGCGTACGTTTGCGCATCGCCAATGAAATATTAGTCATTTCTACTAAATAATTAATCTGGTCAACATCGATATGAAACGGAAATATTTTCATTTTATCCGTTTTTTCCAATGCTTTTGGAATGTGTATAGATTCAATAAAACCGTAATGCAACACTAAGCGATGTATATTTTTACCCAAGTCGGTTAATTGATAACGCTCTAATATAGGCACCTTGGGTCGGTTTTCAATCAACACGCTGAGAATAATCACATGCTCTGGGATCATATGACTTAATTTTAAATAGTGAAAAAAGCAGCCACCGCTATTATCATAAGGATCAGTGATAAATACCGAAGTGGCATTTTTTATCATATTTAAATCTTTAGGATCAAATTGTTTGATAACATCAATCAGATCAACTTTTTCCCTATAATAATTTTGCCGTAGATATTTCATGCCTTGATACCACGTCAACATGACTATGCTGGCTAGCATTGCAAATACTAACGGTATCCAGCCCCCACTCATGATCTTTTGTAAATTAGCGCCTAAAAAAGCCAATTCAATAATTAAAAATAGCGAAAATACAGCAAAGACTTTGATAATAGACCAATGCCAATATTGATAGGCTAAGCGCATCACCATTAGAGTGGCACCTAGCATCACTAAGTTCACAGCAATACCATAAGCATTGGCCAAAGCACTGCTGTTGCCAAAAATTAGGACTAAAGCTATCGTGCCTAGGGCTAAAATCACATTCATTTGGGGGACATAAATTTGACCAAATAAAGTGTGTGAGGTTTGAATAATTCTAACCCGCGGAAACAAATCTAATAATATCGCTTGCCGAGTCAGTGAAAAAATAGCTGAAATAACAGCTTGTGAGGCAATAATCGTCGCCATCGTTGCTAAAATGAGTAAAGGATATTCAAACCAAGTAGGTGCGAGTGCATAAAAAGGATTAGATATGGCACTCGGATCTCGCAGCAAATGCGCGCCTTGACCAAAATAATTCAGCAATAATGCGGGCAAAGCCACGGTAAACCAACTCATGCGTATTGGCTCTTTACCAAAAATACCTAAATCAGCATATAACGCTTCACCACCCGTGACTACCAAAAATACGCCACCGAGTAACGCATAACCTGTCCAGCCATTATTTATGAAAAATTTAAATCCATAATAAGGATTAATCGCTTGTACGACTTCAGGATTTTGCAAAATATGGCTTACTCCCAAAATGCCTAAAGTGATAAACCAAATGAATATAATCGGCCCAAAGCATCTGGCAATTTTAGCAATGCCAAAATGTTGAGTAAAAAATAAGCCTAATAAAATAACTATTGTCAGCGGTAATACCAGATGAGAGAAATCAGGTGAGATAATATGCAAACCTTCTATCGCACTCATGACTGAAATTGCCGGCGTTAACATGCCATCACCAAATAATAATCCTGTGCCTAGAATACCTATTAAAAAAAATACTGGGCTGTGTTTTTTGCTTGAAGCTTTTAATAAGGCAAATAAAGCTAATACGCCACCTTCTCCATCGTTATCCGCGCGAAGAATAAAACATAAATATTTAATTGAGACAATTAAAATCAATGCCCAAAAAATCAGGGATAATACGCCTAATATATTGTCCTGGTTTACCGCAATGCCTTGCAAGGATTGACGCATCGCATACAAAACGCTGGTGCCAATATCGCCATATACTATGCCTAATGCCGCTAAAGTCAGGGGAAATAGTTTTTTATTTTTCATGGAATATATTCGTCTCCACAGTCACGTTCACAAGATGAAGTTTTTGATCATTTAATAAGGAGATCATGTTTGTAGCGATTTTTATGCCATCAAGGGTTAAGATCTCTTGGGGCCCACGGGTGATGGTGATGCGATACAGGGTTTCTTTATAACGATAATCTAGCGTAAACTGATCCCAATTGACGGGTAAGCATGGGCAAAAGCGCAGTTGCTCTCCCATAAGCTGCACACCCAGCAATGATTCTATGATAAGCCGATACATCCACCCTGCCGAACCGGTATACCAACTCCAGCCGCCTCGACCTATATGCGGCGTCACACTGTAAACATCACCTGCAATCACATACGGTTCAATTTTATAACGATGTATGGCCTCTAGTGTACTGCCATGATTAATCGGATTAATGATATTAAAAATTTGCCACGCAAGCGCAGTTTCACCTAGCTTTGCATAAGCCATCGCTACCCAGGTAGCCGCGTGCGTATATTGTCCGCCGTTTTCACGTATTCCAGCGACATATCCTTGAATGTAACCCGGGTTAGGTGTTGAATGATCAAAAGGCGGATCTAATAATGTGACCACACCATCGATAGGCCGCACTAAATAATGATTTAATGCGCTCATCGCTTGTTTTGCACGTGTAGAGGGCGCAGCATTAGATAATACCGACCAACTCTGTGCAATAGAATCAATGCGACATTCGGTATTACTACTTGAGCCTAAGGGTGTTCCGTCATCAAAATAAGCGCGGCGATACCATGTTCCATCCCACGCGTGTTGTTCCAAATTTTTCTGTAATAATAGACTTGCGTCATCACACCGAGTAGCAAACTCTGTATCACCATAGCGCTGCGCTAATAATGCAAACTGTTGCAGTACGGTATATAGAAAAAAACCCAGCCAAACACTTTCGCCACGGCCTAACGCCCCGACCAAATTCATCCCGTCATTCCAATCTCCGCATCCCATCAAAGGCAAACCATGCTCACCAAATTTTAAACCGTGCACAATAGCACGCACACCATGCTGATAAAGACTATCGCTTTTTTGACTTGGAGTGGCCTGTTCATAATAGGATTCTTCATCGTCTTTTAAGGGGCGTCCTTCAAGAAAGAGAATTTTTTCATCCAGTACAGCCACGTCCCCCGTAGTCTCTACATAGCGACAAATCGCAAACGGCAGCCATAAATAATCGTCTGAACACCGTGTGCGTACGCCACGTCCCATAGGAGGATGCCACCAATGTTGCACATCGCCTTCAACAAATTGACGTGAAGCGCACAATAATAAATGCGTACGAAATAATTCCGGTTGGGTATGAACCAACGACATGACATCTTGCAATTGATCACGAAAGCCAAAAGCACCTGAGCATTGATAAAAACCCGTACGTCCCCACAAACGACTCGAAATAACCTGATACATTAACCAACCGTTGGCCAAGAGATCAAGCGCAGGATCGGGGGTCTGCACGCGTACTGCGCTCAATGTATTGCGCCAATATTGACGAAGGGTAAGTAAAGCGGCATCTGCTGCGGCCTTGGTCAGATAACGTTGCACTAAACTAGTGGCATCATCTTGATTCTGACCTGCCCCTAGGATAAAAATAATCTCACCGGTTTCAAGGGGTGCTAAATTAAATGCTAATTGAATAGCTCCACACGGATCCAATCCTGCACCGACATCACCAGATAATTGTTTATTTTCCAAAGCTGCGGGGTTTTGTAGCGTACGATTGCTTCCTATAAATTCACGACGATTGCACGTTGCACTGCGTGAGTTTAAAGTAAGCATTGAAGTCGTCGCTGAAAAAAATGCAGTGCGATCCCCAAAATCAGTATTATAATAATTTTGCGCGAGCAAAGCGCCATCAGGGGAAATCTGCGTCACTACATGCATCGCGTATTTAGAACGCAAATCACCTAATACCCATTCAACATAACCTGTTACAGATAATTGACGTGCACGCGTAGCATCATTGCGTAGTTTCAAAACAAAAAATTTAACCGGCGCGTCTAATGCGACATACATACATAATTCAGAATAAATATCTTCTTCCCTATGTTCAAATACACTGTAACCAAAACCGTGTCGCGTTTGATAATCACCGCTGCCCCGACAAGGTAAAACTGTAGGAGAATAAAATTTTCCTGTTTCATCATCACGGATATAAAACACTTCGCCAGATGAATCTTCTATCGGATCATTACTCCAAGGCGTTAATCTAAATTCATGGGAATTTTCTATCCAAGTATACCCTTGGCCACTTTCAGAGACTAACGTGCCAAAATTTGGATTGGCTAAGACATTGACCCAAGGTGCGGGGGTCATTTGCTGTTCAGGCAATTGAATAATATATTCATCACCTTCTGGGGAGAATCCGCCTATACCGTTGTAAAAAAGTAAAGTACTCATAATTGTTTCGCCAAAAGAACAACACGCGCAACAGTTTGCAGTAATATATGATCTGCTGAGGGTATTTGTTCACTCCTTAGTACGTAAATATTCTTTTTTATCATGAATAAGACTCATGATTTTTTCTTGTAAGATTTGACCTTCATTGGCATGCGCTTCATTTAAAATCACCAAATCAACGTTTAAACCGAGGAAACGCCAATAGGCTTGTGCGTGCAGCAGTTGTTGCACCTTATCAATATCTATCGCATTTTCTATGTGTAATAAAACAATCGGTAAATCCCCAGAAATAGAATACGCCCATAAATTTGATTGTCCATGACGATTACTGGCCAAAATATCAGCTTGGGCGCGATAAGTCTGACTGACATAAATTATCGCAGCTGCAAGTTTCATATAAAACTTTGCCTCTTGTGCAGCAATATTGAGTTTCTGTAACATGAGTTTTTGATATATTTTGGCCAGTTCAAATTGACGATCGGTCCAATGACGGGCGTGATATTTTTCACTAATACGGATACCCTCATCACGATTGCTCGTTACTCCATTGATGAGATCAAGCACAATACGCTCGTTTGGTTTAAGGGTTATTTGACAACGTATAGCCACTATGGGATCTAAGACTGTCCCCACCGTATTAGAAAGATCCCCTGATTGCTTCATCGCAACAGGCGCTAGCGGCGTGCCACCACGACCGATAAAATTTCCACGATTGGTTTCAAACGATATTCGATAATTTGTCTTGGTGTAAACATTCAGTTTGTGATACATCCAAATCGGATCATCCTTTTCACTGCGACGACGCCTTGTTGCTAAAATAGTCGCCTGCTCTGCTACCCATTGTGTTTCAACAAATAAATTACTAAATGCAGGTTGTGCTTCATCATCGCCTTGCGCTGCTAATACCACCTCGGCATAACTGGTAAATTCTATAGTACGACTCTCATTAGAGCGATTATGAATACCGATTCTACGTAATTCCATATCCTCTTCGGGGGAAACGATAATTTCAGTATGCGTACCGATTTCGTGATGACGAGAATAGGGGCTAAGATCTGATCCTACTGTCCAAAAATTACCTGTTTTACTATCGTATAGATAACTTTGCATGCCCCAATGTTTAGCCACACTCTCTGCGCGCCATCTTGTTACCGCTAGATCTTTCCACCGGCTATACCCATTCCCTACTCGGGTGAGCATGACATGATAGCGTCCATTAGACAAAATATTGAGCTCAAGATTATCTTGGCAATCATTGATAGTTTTATCAGGACTCAAGGGCAGAGATTTTGTTTTAGCCTGGTAAACCACGGATTTTGGTATGCGCTCTTGTAAGAGTAATAATGTTGATTGAAATAAGGGATCTGATGCAAATCGTCGTTGCATGGGTTGGTTGTGCAGCAAATGAGAAAGGGCCAACAAACTCATGCCTTGATGATGTACCATAAAGGAACGCACGAACACAGGGGTACGCTCATTTGCAAGACGTGATTCAGTAAAATCAATCGCTTCATAAAAACCAAAGCGCCCAACACTCCCCATTTGCGCCAATCGTTGTAAATTAACACACGCGGCTTGTGGGGCTATCATCAATGCCATCACGCAAGCATAAGGTGCAATCACTAGATCTTGTTTGACCTCGCGTTTAAGGCCTAATTCAGGCACGCCAAAGGCTTGATATAAATAATTAGAATTGCCATCAACTTCATTATAACCTGACTCAGAGATCCCCCAAGGTACACCTTGTTGCTGAGCATAATCGATATGTTGATCAACAACCGCCTGGTAGGTTTGAAAGAGTAAAGTACCCGAATAATTAGGCATCACTAATATTGGCATCAAATACTCAAACATAGAACCACTCCAAGACATCAGGGCGGGCCGTCCACGTTGAGTGATCTTTTGCAATCGACCCAATGCAAACCAGCTTTCCTGTGGCACTTGGCCTTGCGCAATAGCTACAAAATTGGCTAAACGCGCTTCAGAAGAAAGTAAATCATAATGACTATTATCATGTTGTTGTTCATCCACATGATAACCAATCGTCATAAGGCGAAGGGTCTCGTTGTAAAGAAATTTCACATCCATTTGTGCTAAAAGATAAGCTTGTTCGGCTAAATTTTCAATGAGCGCAATGCGTTCAACATTTTTCGAGTATGTTGTAGCGCGCATGACTTCATCTTGCACAGCATCGCACTGCGTTAGCAATTTTTGGGACCACAAAATAAGATCTGCATCTAATTCTAATAAAGTGATTTGATTTGCCATCAGACATAATTTTTCACACGTCCGTAAAGCATCAGGCTCTGATGTAAATGATGATCGGGAATCATGTAACAATGCTCTAAATTGAGTAAATAGTGCAGGCATAGGTTCTGAAATAGTTTCTAACATTACATCTAAAGTATCTTCCAAACCCTCTAAATAAACCACTCTAAGCACGGAATCATTCAAGAGTGCTAATAACCCTTGGCGCAAGGTTAGCAAATGTCCAGCCAAATTCCCGCCATCTACGGTCGATACATAACGCGGTGCCAAAGGCTCTAAGGTTTGGGTGTCATACCAATTATAAAAATGACCACGGTAGCGTTCAAGCCGGGCCATTGTGTTTAGCGTCTTTGCCGTGCGCTCTAATAATTGATGACTTGTGATATATCCAAAATCATACGCACTTAAATTGGCTAATAATGCCAAACCCATATTAGTAGGTGACGTACGATGACATAATATTTCCACTGGTGCTTCTTGATAATTATCAGGCGGCAATCCATTTTCTTGTGCCGTGACAAAGGTATCAAAAAAATCCCATGTTTTACGCGCTATTTTATGTAAGAAACGTTTTTGTGAGAGCAAAAGCGCAACCTGTTGTTGCTTAATAGGCTGGCTGAGCCAACGCGTCAACCATGGTGATACAGCCCAAAGCAGTAACAGGGGTGAGGCCAATAATATAGCATCGGGTTTATGCATCAGTAATAAGGTCGCAACCATTAACAATGCGGCAACGGGTCCCATCCACATACTTCTTAGCCACTCTATCGGTGTATTATTAAAACGCTGATCCACGTGATCAGAGGCAGTCCATTCGAGTAGATGGCGATGAGAGCACATCAGTCGGTAGCCTGTGCGTATGATCCCGTTAAGACTATAATACGCTTCGTGGGGTAAACAAGCTAAAGATAACATCAATCTATAAAAGCGCTGACATAATACCGAAATGAGATTCTTAAAATGGGGTCTTATGGCGAACTCTAATGCAGTTGAGATCATTCCTGGCAATAACACAATAGCAAATACCGTGCAAAACCAAAAAGATGTTTCAGGTAAGAGGGTCAAGCTTAGGATGAATAATACTAATAATGACATCGGCACTAAACTACGGCGTAAATTATCCAATAATTTCCATTTAGATAAAGTAGATAATTCAGGAGCGCTTAACCAACGGACCAACTGCCAATCTCCGCGGATCCAGCGTGCCCGGCGTTTGACATCACTGAGATAACAACTCGGCGAAGTTTCATATAAAGGGACATCACTTAAAAAACCGCAACGTAAATAACAGCCTTCCAGTAAATCATGGCTTAAAATAATATTTTCAGGAAAACGCTGTGATAACACTTGTTTAAACATTTCAACATCGTAAATGCCTTTACCGATAAATGAACCTTCGTTAAATAAATCTTGATAAACGTTAGATACCATTTGGGTATAAGGGTCTATGCCCACCTCGCTACTCGATAACCCTAAATAGCGACTCGAAGACTTACCCCATGCTTCAGCCATACGTGGTTGCAACATACCAAAACCTGCGACGACACGTTGTTTTTGAGGATCATAATAGGGACGATTCAATGGATGTGCCATGACACCTATCAATTGATGCGCTGATTCACGAGGTAATTGTGTATCGGTATCTAAAGTAATCACATACTTGATATCAGCCAATATCTCAATATGCCCCTCGATGTGAGAAAAATTTGTTTGAATATTATCGCAGAGCAAAGCGTTCAAATCATTTAATTTCCCACGCTTGCGCTCATAACCCATCCATACGTGCTCCGAATCATTCCAACGTCTCGGACGATGCAGCAGAAAGAAAATATCCTCATGTTTACGGCAATAACGTTTATTTAATGCTACTATTCGTGCCGCAGCCACAGCAAGCAATTTTTCATCGGTGGGCATCGTTTCGTTCGGTGCATCATTAAAATCAGTTAATAAGGCAAAATGCAAATGATGATCACGATTACCCAGATAACGGACCTCTAAGGCTTCGGCCAGAGATTCAATTTGCGCCACAGAACCTAGCATAGACGGCACAACGACTAGGGTTTGACACGAAGCAGGAATTTCTTTACTAAAATCCATTCGGGGCAGTGGATCTGGCTTTATAAATAACATCACGACCCAATTCACCAATGCGATAGCCGATTGACTCACCGATAGTGCCATTACGGCACCTAGTATGACGAGTACTAGTATAGGTACCTCGCTTTGATAAGCTTTAAACAATAAACCCGCTGTTACGCCAACAACTATCGACATGATAGCACCCAAATAACCGAATAATGGCAGCTTTTTATGGGTCTTTCGTATACCCAGTGTTTGTTGTAATAAGGCAAGTCCTGCATCTATCAAATAATAACCCACATGCCTTTGTCGGATACCTTCAGGATCACTATCCCCGAAATCTTTTGCTAATTGAATCGCGCTCAGCGCCACCTCTATTTCCGAGCGTTGACTTGCGCGCGCCAGACGCTCCACCACCTGGCGGTAACGATTTCGCGTCGTAAAATCCATATATTGATAAGTATCTGTAGGATCCTGACGCAAGGTATTTTCGAGCAGACTAGTGCTTTCAACAAATGTACGCCAATCCACTTCATTTAAACGCCGTAAGCTGGCCATAGTCGTGTTGATATTGACGCGATGGCTGGCTTGCTTAAGCGCATCTTCTTCGTCAGCCCTAGGCATATGGCTCAGCGTATCTAGCAACGCTAAACGCAATAAAACGGGGATGGCCCATAATTCACTTAAGTTCAGCGCGCTAACACCTTGAAAGACTTGAATTATCTCAGTCAAATTCTCTAAATTCCAATAGCCTTGGTTTTGCTTGATCATCTGCAATAACAGATCATAGATACGGGGATAAGCTGAGTTTTTTGATAGCGTAGATTGAACCGTCTGGATTTGTTGTTCTATGAAATAAAAATCATCGGATAACCACTGCGCGGTACCCTTGTTCAACAAATCTTTGCTGTCTTTTAATCGATTCAATAAACCACGTAGCGCTACTTTTTGGGTTGTTGTCATGTTAAATTGAGTTCAATGTATTGTTTAATGATAATAGCTGATACATATTATTTTTGCGAAACTATACTCTATTAGGACTTACGAAAAATACGGCTGTTAGAGTATTTTTTGGCGATTTTGCGACAGCCATGAGCAAAAAAAATACTCTAACAGCCGTATTTTTCGTAAGTCCTATCTATAGGTGACATGTCTTAACTTGGGAAAATATATGCACAACAAAAAATTAACGATGGATGCTGAGCTGGAAAAGCTTCAACTTGACACCTTCAAATATTTCTTGCATGAAACCAATCTAACCAATGGCTTAGTCCTTGACAAAACCGCTAAAAATTGGCCTTGCAGTATTGCAGCAACCGGACTGGCATTAGCTTCCTACCCTGTAGGCATCAAGCGCGGATTTATATCAAGAAAGGAAGCCGTCGAGCGCGTATTAACAACTTTACGTTTTTTTTGGAATAGTCCACAAGGTCCCGAGCCCGATGCCACAGGTTATAAAGGTTTCTATTATCATTTTTTAGATATGAAAACCGGACGACGCGCTTGGCAGTGTGAGTTATCTACAGTCGATAGTTCTTTTTTAATCGCCGGCATGTTGACCGCCAGTATATATTTTGATCGCCAAACTGCAGATGAAGTAGAGATCCGCACACTGGCAGATGCTCTGTATCGCCGTGTAGATTGGCAATGGGCACAAAACCAAGCAGAAACAGTTACCCATGGTTGGAAACCAGAAAGTGGATTTCTTCCCTATCGCTGGGAAGGGTATAGCGAAGCCATGTTGTTATATACCTTAGGCCTGGGTTCGCCTACTTTTCCGCTGCCCGCAAGCAGTTATGACGCATGGGTCTCTACTTATAAATGGGAAAATAATTTTGGCTATGAATATCTTTATGCAGGATCTTTATTTATTCATCACCTCTCACATATTTGGATTGATTTTCGCAAAATTCAAGACGCCTACATGCGAGATAAAGGCATTGATTATTTTGAAAATAGCCGCCGTGCAACCTATGTTCAGCAACAATATGCCATCCAAAACCCATTAAAATTTGTCGGTTATGGCGAATGTTGTTGGGGCATTACTGCCAGCGACGGTCCAGGTCCTGATACGCTGAAAGTAGAGGGTATTGAGCGTATTTTTTACAATTATATCGCACGAGGTGTGCCCTATGGACCGGACGATGGCACAGTTGCGCCCTGGGCGTCAATAACCTCATTGCCTTTTGCACCAGAAATAGCACTGCCCGTGCTTGATCATTATATTTATAAATTAAAACTCAAAGAAGGTCATGTTTACGGATTTAAAGCAACATTTAATCAAACTCACCCTGAAAAAAATCATCATTGTGGCTGGGTTTCTCCCTGGTATTATGGCATTAATATAGGCCCCATACTGTTAATGACTGAAAATTACCGTAGCGGTTTAATTTGGGAATTAATGCGTCATTGCCCCTATATCATCAAAGGTTTGCAACGCGCAGGGTTTAAAGGGGGCTGGTTAGAAGATTAATCTTTCAGCGCTTTTCGCATCGCTGAAATCACAGCGGCATAATCAGGTTGATTAAAAATAGCTGAACCGGCAATGAATGTATCCGCTCCAGCGCGCGCGATACTTGCAATATTATCTATGTTTACACCACCGTCTACGCCTAGGCGAATATTTAAGCCATGGGCAGTAATAATTTCCCTAACATGCTTAATTTTATCTAAAGTAGCAGGAATAAAAGGCTGTCCAGCAAATCCTGGATTGACTGACATGACTAAAATAAAATCCAAAGTATCTAACACATCCTTAATGGCATCTATCTTTACTAATGGACTTAGCGCAAGTCCTACCTTACACTCTTGTTCTTTGATAAGCTTTATACTCTGTGCGACATTATCAGAGGTTTGTGGGTGAAATATAATGCACGACGCGCCCGCTTTTGCAAAGTCTATAATGAGTTTATCCACCGGCTGAGCCATCACATGTACCTGGATAGCCGCTTTAATACCGTAACGGCGTAATGCGGCACAAATCAATGGCCCGACAGTAAGCTGCGGTACAAAATGATTATCCATCGCATCCAAATGCAACGTATCTGCGCCTGCATCAATTACCGCTTGAGCTTGCTCACCTAATCGTGCGAAATCAGCAGAAAGTAAAGAAGCGGATAGTTGATAGCTAGTCTTTAAAATATATTCTGCCGCTTGCATTAATGAATCAGCAGTAAAGTTTGCAGGAGGATTCGGTTTTTTTTCAGCATAATGGCGATCAATCCAGATGGTTTTACACAGTGCGTTTTGTCCAGCCTCGATATCACGCCAGCGATCGCCTATCATATAACTGCGGGTTAAATCAATATCGTATTTTTTGACTGCGTCCAACAGCAATCCAGGTTTTGGTTTGTAACATGCACTACTCTCATGATAACAAATAAATACGTCATCGAGCGGTAACTCAGCACGCATTTTTTTATAGATAGCATCGACAGCTTCTTGGGTCATTAAACCACGCTCAACATCCGGCTTATTGGTCACACAGATTAATAAATAACCGGCTGCTTTTAGTTTTTCTAACGCAGGCTTAACTTCTTCTGGGATCTCTAATTCAGACAATGTGGTGGGTGCAACCGGTTTACCCTCTTTCATGATGGCCGTATTTAATACGCCGTCAGAATCAAGAAAAATGGCTTTATTTGACATGTAAACTTCCTAAGCAGGCTGCAGAATTAAGTTTTGCCCCATCATACAAAATTTTCTGCGCTGCGGCTACATTATCCATTTTTCCTTGCCAGGCATGCAAACAAGGTTCTTGCAACGCACGCGCAAATGAAAAACTTAAATTCCAAGGTTGTGGTCCGCGTGTATTAATGGCATTTAAATGTTCACAAGCCGCGCTAGGACTTTGGCCACCCGAAAGAAAATTAATGCTCGGGACGGCCGCTGGCACTGTTCTGCGTAAAACCGTGAGAGTTGCCCGCGCAACCTCCATCACGCCATCTTGTGGCTGATGATCTTTACCAGATATGACCATACTGGGTTTTAGTATCATATATTCTAAGATAACCTGATGAACGCTTAGCGCCGAAAAAACAGCTTGTAATACCGCCGTGCTCACGCGTGCGCACCGCTCCAAGGTATGATTGCCTTCCATCAACACCTCAGGTTCTACAATGGGGACTATTCCTAGTGACTGACAAATAGCGGCATAACGCGCCAAAGTCTGCGCATTCTCAAGAATGGCTAATGAACTCGGTTGCTCATCTGCAATCGTAAATACTGCGCGCCATTTTGCAAATTGAGCGCCTAGCTTTTTATAATCTGCTAATCTTTGCGCAAGTCCATCTAAGCCTTCGGTAATAGATTCATGGTTTGTACCCGCTAAAGGAGTTAAGCCATTATCCACTTTAATGCCTGGAACAATTCCAGATTTAAGAAGTAATTGAGGAAATGCTTGTCCAGACTGAGCGCTTTGTTTTATCGTTTCATCAAATAAAATCACTCCAGAAATAAAGTCATGAAGATTTGGTGTAGTAAATAATAATTCTCGATAAGCTCTACGATTATCGACAGTGGATTCCACCCCAATCTCGGCAAAACGTTTTTCAATAGTCCCACTGCTTTCATCCGCAGCTAAGATGCCTTTGCCGGGAGAAATGAGCTGATTTATAGTATTGTTTAATTCTTGTCTAGACATAATTTTCCTGCTGCTGTTTTATCAAGATACCAAATGGTTTTTCCATGCGCTGATTGAATCAGTTGCGCTGGATAGTGTTCGGGCAATAAAGGGCCTTCTAACACGTCCCACACTGCCAATTTTTTATTTTCGCCTGATACCAAAAAAATAATGGAGGGACTCTGATTAAACGTATGAGCCGTTAAGGTGATTCTATACCTATTTAATTCGGGCACCCATAAAGAAGTCACAAGCTGCTTGCTTTCCGTAAGAGCGTCACTATAAGGCATTAGTGATGCCGTGTGCGCATTTTCACCTATCCCTAGGTATACTAAGTCAAATTTAGGATACTCTTCACCATTGAGATTAAAAAATTTTCTCAGTGTGAGTTCATACTGTTGTGCTGCTTGCTTAGGATCCTCAAATTCCGTAGGGATCCGATGAATGTTCTTAGCAGGAATATCTACTTTTGAAAATAGATGTTCGTAAGCCATGTGGTAATTACTTTCAGCAGCCTCCATGGGAACGTAACGTTCATCACCCCAAAAAAAGTGTATCTGATCCCATGGAATGTGCTCCTTATAATACATCACCAGGCTATCTAAAAAAAAATTAGCGGTATTCCCACCCGATAGCACTACTGTAAAAGCGCTCTTGCGCTCGAGCGTCTCAATGACACGGTGCATAAAATCTGCAGCCGCTGCTTTAAATAAATCAGGAGCATTTGGCAAAATTTTAATTTCGGTACGATCTCTCACAATATCCATGCTCGGCCATCTTTTTGTATTAATTCATCAGCGTCCGCAGGTCCCCAAGACGCTTGTGGGTAGTTTGGGAATTCTCTGGGCGTTAACGCACTCCAAACGTCCAAAATAGGTTGTACCAATGCCCATTCAGTTTCAACCATATCAGCTTTCTTGAAAAGCAAATGATCCCCACACATACAATCGTACAAAATAGTCTCATAACCCGTTTGTGGTTTTATTCCAAAATAATCACTGTATTTAAACTTCATATCCACCTGCCCTAATTCTAAATTAGGTCCTGGCACTTTTGCATTAAATTGCAGAGAAATACCTTCGTCCGGTTGAATATAAATTCGCAATAAATTAGGGGGTATATCTTTTTTACAACTATTAAATAAAGCAGCAGGCCCGGATTTAAACTGAATGATGATTTCAGAAGTTCGAGATTTTAATTTTTTTCCCGTACGTAAATAAAAAGGCACATGTAACCAACGCCAATTATCTAAATGTAATTTTAAGGCGACATAAGTTTCAGTAGATGAATCCGCTGCGACATCAGGCTCTAAGCGATAACCCTCATATTGACCACGAACTGTTTGCGCCAATACTTGCTCAGGTGTCATTAATTGTACGGCTTGCAACACCTTTTCTTTTTCATTTTGAATATAATCTGGAGTAAAGGCTATAGGCGGCTCCATCGTAATTAAGCTTAACATTTGAAACAAATGATTAGGTACCATATCGCGTAAAGCGCCCACATGATCATAATAATTGCCTCTTGCCTCCACGCCTAAGGTTTCTGTCACAGAAATCTGCACATGGTCAATATACAAACGGTTCCAAATCGGTTCAAATAAACCGTTTGAAAATCTAAATGCCATAATATTTTGTACGGTTTCTTTTCCTAAAAAATGATCAATGCGAAATATTTGATTTTCACTCGCAACTGACAATAATTCTTGATTTAATTGTTTGGCAGAAGCCAGATCATGTCCAAAAGGTTTTTCTACCACTATGCGTCTAAAATAATCACTTTCTTCTGTCAGCAGTTTTGCTTTACCCAGCTGACTCGCAATAATCGTCATAAACTCAGGCGGTGCGGCAAAATAAAATAGATAATTCTGGCTTGCCTTTTTTGTTTCTAGTGTTTTAAGCTTATTTTTCAAAGTGACATAAACCTTAGAATCGGAAAAATCACCCGAGATATAATAAACCCGGCTGACCAGTTTAATCGCTACTTTTCTTATCACCGGATCATGAATAAATGCCTTGGCATCTTTTATTAATTGTGCACGAAAAGATGGGTTAGTATACTTCTCCTTGGCAACCCCTACGATGCAAAAGTTTTCATCAAGCAGGCCCTCACTTTCCAAATTACAAATGGCCGGATAAAGCAGGCGCTTAACTAAATCACCTGCAATCCCAAAAATAACGAGTGTGCAAGGCGGTGCAGCGGTATGTTGCTTCATCATTCATCCTTATTAAGCGCTAAATATATCATCTGATGTAGTTGTTTAAGACCTGCGCCAACATCTCCTTTAAGATGAATGCGTAAAACTCGACGCGCGCGCTGGTTCAGTACTTCAAAATCACCTTGCGCCTGCGCATTAATCACCAAACCAAAAGTGTAAGGTTCTCCAGGAATGGGAATATCTTCTGGATGATCTGTTGTAATTTGTAAAAATACACCTATATTGGGCCCCCCCTTATAGACTTGTCCTGTAGAATGTAGAGATCGTGGACCAAAACCAAGGCAAGTCGCTACTTTTTTTACATCTCGAATCAGCAGTCTAGTTTGCTGTAAGGATGTAATATTTTCATTTGACATTTCAATAAAAGCGGATAAATCCACATAGTCATTTTCACGAATGCGATCTAAATGGGCTCGCAAATAATCAACAAGATCTTTAGAGCCGGTAAGGTGCTTATCTATATCACGTGCATTTATTTCATCAGTATATAACTCTATATTATTTTTTGAAAAAATAGGTTTAGGATGGGAAATTTTACCGGTTTGTTCATATTCTTTAGTTAATTGCATCGTGCGCACTTTACTTGCTTCAACATCCGGTTGATCAAAAGGATTGATATCCAGTATGCTCCCAGCCACGACTGTCGCAATTTCCCATAAAAATAGGGCAGCACCTAAATGCATTTTATCTTGCAAATGACAGCGCACGACTACTTGTCCTGCTTGCTCCAATGCCGCAACACCTGCTTCTTGTTCACTATCCACCCCATCTTCTAAGCGTATATAAATAAAGATTCGATCATCGCCATAGACTGATGGCAAACCTAGCGCTTCTTGATCCACGGGTATCAAACCTTTGCCTTGTTTACCGGTGGATTCAGCCAGTAGCTGCTCTAGCCAAGCGCCTAAGGCATGAATTCCAGGTGAGGCAATCAACGTGATTTTATTTTTACCTAACTTCCCGCAAACGCCTAAAATAACCCCTAAAATCGCGCCTGGATTATCTTGCACTGCAACGCTCGGCCCACAAGCATGGGTCATTTCAATTGCAGCTTCTAAAAACTTATTCACATCGATTCCCATTAAACCCGCAGGCGCCATGCCAAAATTGGACAATGCTGAATAACGCCCGCCAATGGAGGCAATGCCATAGAATTGGGTTCTGAAATGATTCTTTTTAGCCAAAGTATCAAGAGGTGTGCCTGGATCAGTAATCGCCATAAAACAATGACCCACATCCGATTTTCCTAGTACGTCTTGTAATCGCGCATAGAAATATTGTTTAAAAATGTTGGGCTCTAAAGTAGTCCCTGATTTGCTAGAGACTATAAAAAAAGTATGTTTTAAATCAATCCGCTCTTCTAAGTGCCGTATTTGTAGCGGATCCGTTGAGTCTAATATATGTAAGCGTGGATAATCTTCTATTTTTCCAAACGTTTTAGCCAGCATGGCTGGACAAAGACTAGAGCCACCCATGCCTAATAATACGATATCTTTAAAGCCTTCGGTTTTAATCTGGTGGGCTAAACTCATAATACGATTTACTTCAGACAGCTCTGATTGCATCAGTGCTAACCAACCTGTCCATTTATTTTCATCATGGTTAGTCCAAAGACTCGGATCATTCTTCCATAAACGTGACATCTTATTTTCTTTTTGCCACGCATTGAGCTCTTTCGTGATCGCATCTTGTGCGTTGCCTGCATTGTACTTGATCATTTTGAATCCTTTGATGATTTATCTTTCAACACTGACATTAATTGATCAAAAGATTTATTGAATTTATCCACGCCTTCATGTTCTAATTGTTGAGTCATTTTATCAATATCAATACCGAGTTCTGATAGTTTTTTAAAAACCGCCTGTGCTTTATCAATATCTTGTTCAAGTTCAAGTTTTGGATGACCATGATCCCGATAGGCATTTAGGGTTTCTAAGGGCAGTGTATTAACCGTATTAGGCCCAATGATAGCTTCCACATATTTTACATCACTATAATTAGGATTTTTTGTGCTAGTGCTTGCCCAGAGTAAACGTTGCACACGTGCGCCCTGCTCTATCAATTTTTTAAATCGCACACTATTAAATAATTCGTGATAAATTTGATAAGCCAATTTTGCGCTGGATAGTGCGACTTGACCTTGCAATTCTTTTGCATGGTCTAATTGTGGATCGATTAACACATCAATACGACTTAAGAAAAAACTAGCGACACTGGCAATAGATTTGAGTGGCGCACCACTCGCCGCACGCATTTCCAACCCTTCAATATAGGCTAGCGCCACTTCTTTATAACGTGGCAAACCAAACAGTAAGGTCACGTTGACATTAATGCCTTCACTAATCAATTGTTTGATAGCAGGTATTCCTGCTTTAGTTGCGGGGACTTTAATTAGAACATTGGGGCGGTTCAAGGCTTTCCACAAGCTACGCGCTTGTGCAATGGTGGCAAACGTATCATGGGAAAGATGAGGATTGACTTCTAAACTGACATAGCCATCGTTGCCATCAAGCTTATTGTATAAATCACGAAATTCATCGGCAGCAGTTTGCACATCTTTTTGTGTGAGTGCGGCATAAATATCATCTATAGTATGACCTGCTTGTGTCATCATTTGAATATCTGCATCATAATCATGACTCTTGCTAATCGCTTGTTCAAAAATTGATGGATTTGAAGTCATACCACCTAGACCGTCTTCATCAATCATTTTTTTTAACTGGCCGCTAGTCATTAATTCTCGTTGAATATAATCCAACCAGATAGACTGACCCAGAGCTTCAAGAGCGCGCAAAGGATTTGTTTTCATGATTTATACCTTATTTTTTTTCAATAATGCTAAAGCACGTTTATAAACATGCTCCGCAGTAAACCCATATTTTTGCATCACTATCGAGCCAGGCGCAGAAGCGCCAAAATCTTCTACGCTTAACATATCTCCAAGGGGTCCAATATAACGCTCCCAGCCTTGACGCACACCTGCCTCCACAACTAAACGTGTTGTCATTGCAGGCGGCAATACACTGTCACGGTATTTTTGTGGTTGTGCTTCAAATAATTCCATACTTGGCATGGAAACAATACGCACTGCAATTTTTTGTTTTTGTAATTTTTGTTGTGCTGCAAGGATCAAACCCACTTCAGACCCGGTTGCAATTAAAATAATATCGGGTTTAGATTTTGGTGCATCGATTAATATATAAGCGCCTTTAAGCAATCCTGTTGCACGGGCAAACAATTGTCTATCTATCGTAGGCACAGCTTGTCGTGTTAATATTAAGGCGACTGGACTATCGCGCGTTTCAATTGCCATTTTCCAGGCCACGGCAGTTTCATTGGCATCACTGGGGCGGATCACAATTAAATGTGGAATAGCCCGTAAACTTGCCAACTGTTCCACCGGTTGATGCGTCGGGCCATCTTCACCTAAAGCTAAACTATCATGCGTAAAGACATAAATCACCTGAAGTTTCATCAGTGAAGCAAGGCGTATCGCAGGTCGCATATAATCTGCAAAACATAAAAATGTAGCCGTAAAAGGAATGAGGCTACCAAAAGTCGCAAGTCCATTGGATATCGATCCCATGGCATGTTCACGCACGCCATAAAAAATATTACGACCGGAATAATCCCAACCGCCATCTAATGAACCTTGTAAGTCACCCACAGCCATGGAGCTATTTTGAAAATTACCAAAATTAATCAGTTGGGTAAAAGTTGATGGATTCAAATCTGCTGATCCACCGACAAGTCCAGGAAGATTTGGATTAATCGCTTGCATGACTTTTCCACTCGCAACCCGTGTCGCCATGCCGATAGGATCGGCAGGAAATTTAGGAATATTCTCATACCAATTTGGTTGAAGTTCGCCTTTAATAAATTGTTGCAGCTCTTTTGCCAAAATAGGATGTTTCTTTGCATAGCGCATAAACTGTGTATTCCATCTTGTCTCTATTTTTTTACCGGAAACGAGTGCCTTTTGAAAATGCTTGACAACTTCCTTAGGAATATAAAATGATTTTTCAGTCGGCCAATTTAAATTTTGCTTGGTTAATTTAACCTCTTCTTTTCCTAGCGGCGAGCCATGTGCTTCAAAGGTATCATGCTTATGCGGAGAGCCAAAACCAATATGTGTTTTAACCAAAATGATTGAAGGCTTTTGAGTTTCTTTTTGTGCCGCTTCGATAGCCTTATGGATGGCGTTCAAATCATTACCGTCATCAATGATTTGTGTATGCCAGCCATAGGCTGCAAAACGCACGGCCCTGTCTTCAGTAAAAGCCAATTGCGTTGCAGCAGACAGTGTAATATGATTGTTATCGTATAAATAAATCAATTTTCCTAGTTTTAAATGTCCAGCCAAAGATGCCGCTTCTGAGGCGACGCCTTCCATTAAATCACCATCACTGACTATGCCATAAGTAAAATGATCAATGATATTAAATCCTAGTTTATTATATCGCGCGGCTAGATAGGCTTCTGCTATCGCCATCCCGACACCATTTGCAAAACCTTGCCCTAAGGGACCTGTGGTTATTTCAACGCCGGGTGTTAATTGATATTCTGGATGACCAGGTGTAATGCTACCCCATTGGCGAAATTGCTTGATATCATCGATAGAAACCGCATAACCGGTTAAATGTAATAAACTATACAATAACATTGAGCCGTGACCTGCTGATAATACAAAGCGATCTCTATCATACCAATTCGGATTTTTAGGATTATGTTTTAAAAAATGTGTCCATAATACATAAGCCATGGGCGCAGCACCCATAGGCAAACCAGGATGCCCACTATTGGCCTTTTGAACCGCATCCATAGACAGCGTGCGTATCGTATTGATACAGAGTAAATCTAAAGATGAATGTTGTGCTGACATATTATTCTTCCCATTGAGTGTGAAAAGTGCCTGTAGCATCAATTCGCTGATACGTATGTGAGCCAAAATAATCACGCTGTGCCTGGATAAGATTAGCAGGCAGCCATGCACTCCGATATGAATCGAAATATCCAAGTGAGGCCATGAATGCAGGCATAGGCACGCCTAATACTATGGCCTGGGAGATCACTTGCCGTAAATCTTCCTGATTAGCCATTAGCACATGGGACAAGTGAGGATCCAACAATAAATGGGGTAAATCACCATTATTCTGAAATGCAGTGCAGATATCCTCTAATAAAGTTGCGCGGATAATGCAGCCGCCGCGCCAGATCCGTGCAATAGTGGCAAGATCTAAATCATATTCATATTTTTTAGAGGCAACGAATAAGAGCGCCATCCCTTGTGCGTACGTGATAATCATGGCAGCATACAATGCCTGTTGCAATTGCGTAAGAAAAGTATTTTCCACTCCCGTAAATTTTTTTATGGCGCGTTGATAAATCTCACTGGCATTGCGACGCTGTTCCGTAAATACGGATAAATCGCGGATCATCACTGCGGAATCGATAGTCGGTGTAGGGCATTGTAATTCCATCGCACTACGCGAAGTCCACATGCCCGTACCGTTTTGTTGCGCTACAGCTAGAATTTGATCGATCAGTTCTTTGCCTGTTCTATCATCTTTTTTACTAAAAATATTGCCCGTAATTTCGAGCAAATAGCTGTTTAATTCCCCTTGGTTCCATTCGCCATATATTTTACATAATTGCTCATCATTGAAATTTAAGCCACGTTTCATTACATCGTAAGTTTCGGCAATAAGTTGCATGATGCCGTATTCAATGCCATTATGTATCATTTTGACATAATGGCCGGCAGATTTTGGACCCAGATAAGCAACGCAGGGTTCATTATTTACTTTTGCTGCGACGGCTGAAAATATAGGATGAATACGATCGTAGGCTGCTTTAGGCCCCCCTGGCATAATACTGGGCCCATGGCGCGCACCTTCTTCTCCACCGGATATGCCTACACCTAAAAAATAAATTCCTTTTGCTATTAATTTTTGAGCACGGTTATCGGTATCTTTAAAATATGAATTACCGGCATCTATAATTAAATCTCCGGTTTGCAAAAAGGGTAGTAATTCTTCGATGATAGCATCTACTGCAGGACCTGCGGGCACGAGTAGCATAATGGCGCGTGGCGCTTTTAATAATGCCAAAAAATCTTTAATGTTGCTGGCGGCATATACGTCGTGTTGTTTAGACTCTTGATTTAATGAGGTCACCTTGGTTTCATCTTTATCATACCCTGCAACACAAAAATCATGTTCAGCCATATTCAATAATAAATTCCGGCCCATGATGCCCAAGCCTATCATGCCGATGTCACATTGTTGTTGGGCTTGTTCATTTTTCATTATTTTTTCCAGGTATTGATAACGCTTCATTGATGATGGTTTGTGCTTCGGTAATAATCTGTTGCAGATGATCCGCATCTTGAAAACTTTCCGCATAAATTCTGTAAATATCTTCTGTTCCTGAAGGACGCGCAGCAAACCATCCACTCTTAGTTATCACTTTCACCCCGCCTATGGGTGCATCATTGCCCGGTGCGTTAGTTAAGATGGACTGAATTTTCTCACCTGCGAGTGTAGTAGAGTGAATTTGATTCGCAGTCAATTTTTCCAGAATAGTTTTTTGTTCTAGTGTGGCGGGGGCATCAATCCGATCAAAAACTGCAGGACCCAATTCATTGACTAGCTTATCGTATATTTCAACGATATCTCGCCCATAATGCGCAGTCATTTCTGCGGCCAACAGCGCAGCAATAATGCCATCTTTATCACTGGTCCACACATGGCCTGAGATACGACTAAATGACGCGCCAGCACTTTCTTCTGAGGCAAAACAAAGAGAACTATCTAACAGCCCCTCCACAAACCATTTAAATCCAACTGGCACTTCATAGAGTTTACGGCCCAGCTTTTTGCTAGTGCGGTCAATCATCTCACTGCTAACAATAGTTTTACCTATCGCTGCAGATGAATGCCATTTTTTGCGTTGCTCTAATAAATAGGATATGGCAAGACACTGAAAATGATTAGATGGTAACAATCCTTTGCTAGGACTAATAATGCCATGACGATCATAATCTGTATCGCAAGCAAATGAGATGTCAAAATTATTTTTTAATTTAATTAACTTCGCCATGGCATAAGGTGATGAAGGATCCATACGAATTTGACCATCCCAATCCACGGTCATGAAACTAAACGTGGGATCCACAGTTTCATTCGTAATAGTCATATTCAATCCATATTTATGCGCAATAGGCTGCCAATAATGCACTCCTGCGCCACCCAATGGATCCACACCCATATGAATCTTTGAATCACGGATTAAATTAAGATCCACTACATTTGCCAAATCATTCACATAAGTATTCAGGTAATCATATCGATGTGTAGTATCGGCACGTAATGCAGTCTCAAAAGATACTCTTTTGATATTTTTTAATTTATTTTCAAGAAATTCATTAGCTTTTTTTTCTATCCAATGCGTCACATTTTGATTAGCCGGACCGCCTGATGGCGGATTATATTTAAAGCCACCGTCTCGTGGCGGATTGTGTGACGGGGTTACCACTATCCCATCGGCTAATCCTGTGCTGCGCTTTTGATTATAAGTTAATATGGCGTGAGAAATAACCGGCGTGGGGGTATATTCATCATTCGGTGCAATCATGACTTCTACTTTATTAGCGGCTAATACTTCAAGAGCGCTGACCAATGCAGGCACTGAGAGTGCATGCGTATCTATCCCTAAAAATAATGGCCCATTGATATTGTGTTGCGTACGATATAAACAAATAGCCTGAGTAATGGCCAGAATATGCCATTCATTAAAGCTTTTATCAAAAGATGAGCCGCGATGTCCTGAGGTGCCAAATACAACCCGTTGTTCAGGCACATGAGCATCGGGTATTTCTGAATAATAGGCTGTGATTAGTTTTGGCACATTCACTAACAAGGAAGGCGGTGCCGGCAAACCTGCAAGCGGACTTAACATGCTGCACTCCCAGCAAGTAGCTTTAGCAAGTATTGACCATAATGATTCTTAGCATAACGATTTGCGGCAACAATCAACGCCTCATCATTAATAAATCCTAAACGCCAAGCTGTTTCTTCTGGGCATCCTATTTTAATACCTAGCTTAGCCTCAGTGGTATGAATAAAATTTGCAGCAGCAAGTAAACTTGCAGAAGTGCCTGCATCCAACCACGTGGTTTTTTGATTTAATATTTCCACCTCTAGATTTTTTTTATGCAAATAAGCACTGTTAACATCGGTAATTTCAAGTTCCCCACGAGCCGAGGGCTTTAAACTTTTAGCAATGTCGATCACATAATTGTCATAATAATAAAGTCCAGTCACCGCATATTGCGATTTAGGACATTGAGGTTTTTCTTCAATGCTCACAGGTTTTCCATTTTCATTAAATGCAATAACACCGAACTGGCTTGGATCTTCTACCGGATAAGCAAACACAGTAGCACCAGAAGTATTGTTTAGCGCTTTCTTCAAACTACAATCTACATTGCCACCGTGAAAAATATTATCCCCTAACAGTAATACAACATTATCTCGACCTATAAATTGCTCCCCGATTAAAAAAGCATCTGCAATACCACAGAGTTTTTCTTGTACCGCAAAGGAAATATTAATACCCCACTGCGAACCATCTTGCAGCAATGTTTGATATACCTCCAGATCATATGCAGAGGTAATGATCAGAATATCGCGTACATCCGCTTTCATTAGCTGAGTTAATGGATAGTAAATCATGGGTTTATCATAGATAGGAAGCATCTGTTTATTGACACTGTGCGTCAAAGGCCACAGTCGTGTGCCGGCACCGGCGGTCATAATAATGCCTTTGCGTAGCATGTGCATCACCATTTATTTTATATTGAATGTCTGCCATACAGCACTATAACGAATAGTAAGTTTAGCATAGAATGAGCAATATAAAAGTTATCTGACCCATTTCCTAAGTCTCTGAAACTATTATTTTGCTGGATTAAATCGAAAAATTTATTGGCATGTTCCTCTTCATCTTTTTAATATTTTTTTTAACTCCATTTCCAATTCAAGATCTCAGGCATGTCTTTGCCATGCTTATCGATATACAGCTTGTGTTCAATAAGCTTATCACGAACCATTTGTTTCAAATAATCTCCTTTGTCACCCAAATGCGGGACGCGATCAATGACATCTTGGACAAAATGAAAACGATCTATTTCATTCTGCACGCGTAAGTCAAAAGGTGTGGTGATAGTGCCTTCCTCTTTGTAGCCTCTAACGTGAATATTACGAGGGTAAAAAGAATAAAATCAAAAGGGAAAATGACTATTATGACGGTGTCCTATGGATAACCGCTCCAATATGGTTTACCAGCTCATTTTCCCATGATTTAGTTTTCAAAATTTTCAAAACGGACATGGCATTATGCATGCTCTGTTGTTCGATATGCGTCTATCGCTTTGTTAATTTATTTAACCCATGATCGAATAACCTGCATCAATATAATAAACTTGACCAGTAATATCGCTTCCCGCACTACTGGAAATAAACGCGGCCAAGTTACCCACGCTGCCCGTATCCACCAATTTATGTAAGGGTGTTTTTGCTGTTTCAGCTTTAATATAGGCTTCAAAATTTGGAATACCCGATGCGGCTCGCGTTTGAATAGCCCCTGGCGATATCGCATTGATACGGATGTTGCTTTTGCCTAATTCGGATGCCAAGTAGCGAACCGATGCTTCGAGTGCTGCTTTAACAATACCCATCATATTATAATTCAATATTACTTTTTGACTGCCATAATACGTCATGGTCAATATACTTCCGCCCTCTTTCATTAAAGGTTCAGCTAATTTTGCCATACGAATAAGTGAATGACAGGAAATATCCATGGAATCCAGAAATCCTGCTTTTGAACAATCGACTACTCTACCGCTTAAATCTGCTTTAGAAGCAAAAGCAATCGAATGCAACATAAAATCTAGCTTTCCCCATTTTTGCCGAATATTTTCAAACACCGCTTTCAACTCGTCTTCATTCTGCACATTACAAGGTAAAAATAAAGGTGTTTTCAGTGCTGTAGCCAAGGGCTGCACATAGGGTTTTGCTTTTTCGTTAAGGTAGGTAATGACCAATTCGGCACCTGCTTCATGAAATTTTTCTGAGCAACCGTATGCGATGCTGTGTTCATTTGCAATGCCGACGACCAAACCCACTTTTCCCTTTAAATCAATTAACATTTTGAACTCCTACTGATATCACTGATCAGTATGTTTTGTAAATTTAAATCCGTGATGAACTCGCATCTGAATTTCTCATTTTGCAATCACCTTTTTATTACGCACATAATGTAGCGCCATGGCGCAGGACGCTTGCCTTGATAAGGTATCGCTACCCCGACTGGTCAATATGATGGGTACAGTAGCACCAATAACAATACCGGCCGCTTCAGCACCAGAAAGGTATGTCATTTGTTTGTAAAGCATATTACCAGACTCAACGTCTGGCACCACGATAATATCCGCATCACCTGCCACCTCAGAGATGATCCCCTTTACTTTTGCTGATTCAACCGATATCGCATTATCAAATGCCAAAGGACCGTCTAATATCCCACCGGTGATTTCACCGCGCTCTGCCATTTTACATAACGCGCAAGCATCTAAAGTCGAAGGGATTTTTTCATTCACGGTTTCAACGGCGGAAACAATAGCGACTTTTGGAGTTCCCATTCCCAAAGCTTGAAATAAATCAATAGCATTTTGCACTATGTCTACTTTTTCCGTAAGATGGGGAAATAAATTGATAGCGGCATCGGTAATAAATAGTGGTTTAAAATAATTAGGGACATCCATTGCAAAGATATGGCTCATACGCCTAGCGGTACGTAGTCCTTTGTCTTTGTCGATAACGGCGTGCATCAGCTCGTCAGTGTGTATTTTACCTTTCATCAAGGCTTCCACTTCACCGCTTCTTGCCAGGGCTACGGCTTTTTCTGCAGCTTCTAGACTGTGCAATGTGGGGATCAATTTATACGATGAAATATCAAGATTGTTTTCTTTTGCCGCAGCCTGAATTTTATCTTTAGGCCCAACCAATATCGGTATGATTAAGCCTGCTTGTGCTGATTCAATGGCGCCTTGTAGTGATAGTGCATCCACAGGATGGACAATAGCGGTTTTTAGTGGCGCCATGCTGCTTTTGGAAGCCAACTTTTTATACCACTCACGTATCGGCATTTTTAGTGTAGCTGTGGGCAACACAGAAGCTTCTAATTTCATTTTTTTGTCTGGTGCAATGACGGTTGCCAAGCCACTAATAACGACTTTATTATCTTGATTGATACACTGACAATCAAGCTCAACGATATTATATTTGCCTGCTTTTTTACTGCTGACGGTAACGCTAATAGTAATAGAGTCGCCAATAAAAATGGGTTGCTCAAATTTAAGGGTTTGATCTAAATAGATAGTTCCCGGGCCCGGTAGTTCAGTGCCCAATACTGTCGAGAAAAACGACGCGCCCCACATGCCTTGCGCGATAATTTTATGAAACATATCGCCTTTGGCGTATGTCGGATCTAAATGGGCGGGATTGACATCGCCGCACATAATAGAAAAGAGCTCGATATCTTTTTGTAATACCCTATGCTTGATGCTGGCTGTGTCACCGATTTTCATTTCGTCGAAAGTTTTATTTTCTATAGTGTTCATATTTAAAATCCTTAAGTTTAGGTTTCCACAATATTTTTTAGAGGCTTATTGGAAGACGTTTTACTTTTTATAGGATCAAGAAACCTATAAGCAAGCAACTTAACGCGATCATTCACGAGGAACCATGCAAGCGCATATCCCCAAACGAACAACGCCCAACCCCAGCCTAGCGGTGTCATAAACAGCCCATAAACTGCAATCAGTGTCGCTATAATTTGTGTGCCCAACACTGCCAGCCATAAAATTCGTGCAGGACGTATGGACCAGAATGGACCGCGGGTACGTGTTAAGAAAATCGTTAGATGTCCTGCCACAGATAACTTCAAATACATCATCGTCTGAACTAGCGCACGATCAAGATGAAAAACGCGTTCAGCAAGATAAAATAAACCAAACGCAGCGATGACTCCGACGACACCTAACACGGTGGAAATGCCGATTACTTTACGCATATTCCATCCCTCTGGCTCGTTACTATAATGGACATTATCATAGGCTATCGAGAGGATGGCGCCATCATTCAGTAGCGCTAACATCACGATCATGATGGCTGTCACAGGATAAAAGTTAAATACCAAGATCGCTAGTGTCATAAAGAGCAGCACACGCAAGGTTTCAGCAATCCGGTACATCGCATAGCTATTCATACGCTGGAAAATTTTTCGGCTTTCCTTAATAGCATCAATAATTACCGAAAGCCCCGGCGCCAGCAACACAATAGATGCCGCCGCTCGCGCTGCATCTGTTGCGGTGGAAACGGCGATGCCGCAGTCCGCTTGCTTGAGTGCAGGTGCATCATTCACCCCATCACCGGTCATACCGACGATGTGACCGAGTTTTTGCAAAATGGTGATGATGCGAAACTTGTCTTCAGGAAACACTTGAGCAAAACCATCCGCTTTTTCAACAGAGGCTATGAGTTTTGGATCTTCAGGGCCTTTATCCTTCTTGTCAGTAAAGCCGCTTGCATCAAGAATATTTGTACCCATATCTAAGCTCTGCGCGATTTCTTTGGCTATAGGTATTTGATCACCGGTGACCATTTTAATTTTCACACCCATCTGTTTTGCATTCGCGATCGTTGTCTTAGCATCTGTTCGGGGTGGATCGGACAAAGGTAACACCCCTTGAAACTGCCACTGCCCGGCCTTATCACAGCGCGCAACGCCCAATGAACGAAATCCTTGCGCGGCAAATTCATCGACAGACTTTTCAACAACCGCTTTCACCTGTGATGCATTTGCAGATAACGCCATGATGACTTGTGGCGCGCCTTTAGTCACTTTGAACTCCTCTCCGTCTTTGCCTTTGACGGTCGCCTCCGTACGCTTATGCACGGGATCAAAAGGTTGAAAATGAATGACTTGATATTCTTTCAACACGGCAGCATCTTGCAATCCACTGATGACTGCCATATCGATGGTGTCTTTATCTTCTGCACGTGAGGCTAACGCCGCCTCCAATATCACTTGACCAGCTGCTATCTTGTTCACAGTGAACGGTGTGCCTAAGGTGAGTTTGTTTTGGGTCAATGTGCCTGTTTTATCTGCGCACAATATATCCACTCCCGCCAATTCTTCAATGGCAGACAGCTTGGTTACAATCGCTTCTTTTTTAGCGAGCAAACGTGCGCCCACTGCCATGGTCACGGATAACACCGTAGGCATAGCGACGGGAATTGCCGCGACCGTGAGTACCAAGGCGAACTGCAAGGTCGTGAGTAATGGATCGCCACGATAAATCGCGACAGCAATAATCGCTGCCACCAGAACCAGCGCTAACATAATTAAGTAATTACCAATTTTCAACACAGCGCGTTGAAAATGGCTGATAGTATGTGCTTCTTGTACCAGTTGCGCTGTTTTTCCAAAATAAGTATGGGTTCCGGTCGCGTAAACCAACGCACTGATTTCTCCTTGACGCATGATTGAACCCGAATAGACAGCCTCCCCTGTTTTACGTGTGGCAGGCAAAGATTCTCCTGTCAGTAAGGATTGATCAACCTCCACAGGATCACCTTCTAACAAACGCGCATCAGCGGGCACAATATCGCCTAAACATAATCGAATGACATCACCAGGTACTAATTCACGTGCATTTTGACTACTCCATTTACCATCACGTTTCACTTTCGCCTTAATGGCAAGCTTAGCTTTTAGCGCAGCGATAGCGTTGCCGGCTGAATGTTCTTCCCAGAATCTAACTCCAGCATTAGAAAAAAGCAAAACAAGGATAATGAAAAAATCCGGCCAGTGTTGAATCGCGCCTGATAAGATGATCGCGACTTCAATCATCCAAGGGATGGGACCCCAAAAATAGCTTAAAAATTTCAAAAATTCATTAGGTTTTTTTTCTACAATCTCGTTAGCCCCATATTGGGATAGGCGAGTTTTTGCATCACTTTCAGTCAAGCCATTTGCTGACGCATTCAATTTCTTTTCCAGATCTGGCATGGACAGTGATTTTAAATTGTCCTGCGGCTGGGAGTTAGCGCCTGCTTTGACTTCTATTTTGCTTGCTGGTTTTGTGTTATCTGGCTTAGGCGCAGCTTCAGTTTTGGGTGCAGCTTCTGCTGTATCAGGCTTAGGTTCCACTTCGGTTTTGGGTGCAGCTTCCGCTGTATCAGGCTTAGGTTCCGCTTCGGTTTTGGGTGCAGGTTCAGCTTTATCAGGTACGGCCTCTGGTATGCCGGCTGCGGCATTAGCCATCTCTTTCCTAATCTCCTCCTCTGCCAACTTCCAGTCCTGAGCGAAACGACCACTCTCCTCATAGATTTGATGTGCACGTTTCGCGATCCGCTGCTGCATCAAATCGTCAGAAGGTTTAGGTACCTTAGGTAGATCATCATTAGGTTTCATAGGTTACATTCTCTTTATTATCTATTTAGTCAGGAATAATTTCTACTACCACAGCCGTTGCTTCTCCACCACCGATACACAATGCAGCAAGACCTCGCTTTAATTTTATTTGCTTTAATGCATTTAATATCGTAACTATAATTCTTGCACCTGTATCACCCAGCGGATGACCCAGCACGCAAGCGCCTCCATAAACATTCACTTTTTCTGCAGAGAGCTTTAACTCTTTAATAGCACATTGTTCTGCGAAATAACCCATGGGTTTTTCTGTATAAGGATCAAGTAAACCATCCGTCATCATATGATCGAAAATTTCGTTTTTCCCTACATGATTGTTTCCTCATTATTCTCAGCCCATGTGTATTCCGCCATTGACGCTCAAATTCGTGCCGGTAATAAAAGCACTTCTTTCTGAGGCTAAAAATGCAATTGACCACGCAATTTCTTCCGGTTTTGCTAAACGGCCTACCGGGATTCCTGCAATAATTTTTGCTAGCACCTCTTTTGAAACAGACAGGACCATACGACTTTCAACATAGCCAGGTGAAATGCTATTCACAGTAATGCCATGTTTAGCGACTTCTTGCGCTAAACTTTTGCTAAAACCATAAATACCCGATTTCGCTGATGAATAATTGGTTTGTCCAAATTGTCCTTTTTCACCGTTAACAGAAGAGATATTAACAATACGGCCATATCCGCGTTCGATCATGCCATTAATAAATTGCCGCGTAACATTAAATACGCTATCTAGATCGGTGTGTACCACTTGATTCCATTGCTCTGGCGTCATTTTATGTAAGGTGGCATCGTTAATGGTACCTGCAGCGTTGATGAGGATATCAACAGGGCCCACGCGTTTTTCAACATCATTTTGCAATTCAGCACAACTGTCAAATTGCGTCACATCTGCAAAACCGAGTTCAATGTCAAACCCAAGTTTTTTTTGTTCTGCTTGCCATAATAATGCTTTATCTTTGGCTAAGCGATCAACCGCTATCACTTTAGCGCCTCTAGTACAAAACTCATGACAAATTTTTGTGCCAATGTCACCCAAACCACCCGTAACTAATGCGATACGATTTTTCATAAAAACTCCTTTCTAATTGAGTAAATGATTATTTTTGTAACACATAGGTACCCGGTGCATCACATAAAATTTCATACCCTTGCTGAGGATTACCCATAGGAACAGGCACTACTTTTTCTCCAGAATGTTTGGCGAGCCACTTCACCCAGGCAGGCCACCAGGATCCTTCATGGCTCAAGGCTTGTTGTTGCCAACTTTCTGGAGAAAGATAATTCTCATCTTTTTTATGCTTCATCAGTTGATAACTACGCCCAGGATGTCCCGGTTCATTAACGACGCCCGAATTATGTCCACCGCTAGTTAAAACAAATGAGATATCGGAATCAGTAAGGAAATGAATTTTATAAACAGATTTCCAAGGGGCGACATGATCTCTTATCGTGCTTACTGCAAAAATGGGAATATTAATATCTTCTAAAGCAAGCGTTTGTCCATCAATCGTATAATGTCCTTCTACCAGATCATTATCTAAAAATAATTTTCTAAGATATTCTGAGTGCATTTTATAAGGCATACGAGTCGTGTCGGAATCCCAAGCCATTAAATCATTCATCGGCCTTCTTTGTCCTAGTTGATAATCCAAAACACTTCTAGACCAAATGAGATCAACAGACTGGAGCATACTGAAGGTACCTGCCATTTGTTGCCCCTCTAAATAGCCTTTTTCCCACATAATGTCATCAATATAATTTAATTCGCTAGAGTCAATAAATAAAAGAAGCTCGCCTGCATCTTTAAAATCCACCTGGGTCGCAAACAAGGTAATAGATTTTAATCGATGATCATTTGCATTTGCCATGGCTGCTGCAGCAATCATGAGTAAAGTTCCGCCTATGCAATAACCCACCGCATTAATTTGTTGTTTTGGTATGATATGATTTATGGCATTCACAGCTTCCATAACTCCGAGCTTGACGTAATCGTCCATGCTCAAATTTCTATCTTCACTGCCAGGATTTCTCCATGAAATTATAAATACCGTGTGACCTTTATCTACCAGATACTTTACCATGGAATTATTCGGTGAAAGATCCAGGATGTAATATTTCATAATCCATGCGGGAATAATTAAAATGGGTTCCGAAAAAACTTTTTCAGTGGTAGGTTCATACTGGATAAGTTCTATCAAATGATTTCGATAGATCACTTTCCCTGGTGTAATGGCTACATTCTTCCCCACTATAAAATTTTCCGCACCTACTGGGGGAGATTTATTAATGCGGTGTGAGATATCTTCAATCAAATTACGGTATCCCCTTACAAAATTAATACCCAATTGATCAGCTGTCGCTTTAATGACTTCAGGATTAGTGAGTGGAAAATTGGATGGAGAAAACACATCGAGCATTTGCCTGGTCAAAAAATTAACCAGGTTCAGATGATGTTTAGAAACGCCTGGTATATTTTTTGTGGCATCATCCCAAGTTTGTTCATATATTAAAAAGAATTGCGAGTACATATTAAATGGGAAGTGATTCCATAATTCATTTTTAAACCGACGATCGGATTCTTTTGGATCCACACAACGCCCACATTGTTGGCCACTCGATGATTGCAAAAACAATGACATAAATTGTATATTTCTTTTGATGGCATTAGTGAGCAGTTCCAATCTTTTATCGGGAGAATGGCTTAAATGGGTTAGCCAATCAAAATAAGCCAATAAAAAAGAGGATGGCGCTAACCAACCAGTAAATTGGCTCATCCAGGCATGTAAGGGCTTGTCAAAACCAAATTGATTAGGTTGTCCTGATGCATCTAATGCATTCGCATTATCTTCATTACTCAGTTTATTCATTTATTATCCTCACAAATATTAATTTCTCGTCCTTGAAAAAGTCTAAACAGAACCTTGGCATGGACATATAGTTAGGTAACTATAGCAAAATATATCCCCCTTTCCAGTCTCTTAAAGATATACTGTATTACATTTAAAAGAGATATGATTATTCTGATGAATTAATCATTTACAACGAAAGAAGGGGCCATAAGGCCCCCTCTATATCGAGCTAAGATTAGCTTAGAACACGCCTTTAATCTGCAGATAAGGACCGCTGAATGTCAGAGCGCTGGTATTGGTTTCAAAACCTATGCCTGCGTCAAACCCTGCGGGTCCGCCATTTAATTGTGCGGTATCAACAGTCGCGATAGCATTATCATAATAATCCACTAGGTAACCTAATTCGATGCCTAAAGTTGATTCTTCATTATCAAAGAAAAAGACATAATCGATACCTAAATTAGCTCTTAAATTGGTAACCGCTTGATTTTCCAATTTGTCTGAAAAAGTAGTTTCGATTTGTTCTATAGTTGGGTCTCGAAGATTACTATCAGGTGGTGGGGGTACTGGCATTGCTACATCAGTGTTGCCAGTAATTTTATTATTACCTAAGAAGAACGCTAATGAAGCGCCGCCAACAATACCTAATCCTTCTGCATCACCACCAAAATCATAGCGAGAATCCAAAGAAACACGAGGACCGAAACCACTGAATTTGCTGGTTTGATCTATAGCATATATTCCTGGTGCAGGTGGCCCAGGTAATGGAGGTGTTGGTGGTGATGGTGGAAATGGAGCACTTACATCAGCTGAAAGATTTTCTTGTTGCTGAGTAAAAAGGTAAGACAAACCGCCTGAAAAGCGCATTTGTACATGGGTACCTAAGTCGATAAATTGGCCGATCATCAAATCTGCAGTTTCCAATTCATACTTTAATTTGCTTGATATATCAGAAGTAGTGTCTTCGAATATTGGAGAAACTACACCATTAATATCATTCGTTGTGTCGTTAGAAAGACCACGATAATATAATTCAATATCATTTCCAGTATCTTCAAATATATAACCTATTGAAGCTTCCCAGCCAAATTGATATTTTGTTGAGGGGCTGATATATCCAAGATTATCGAAGACAACAGGATTATCTTGTGGACCAACTACGGCTAAAGTGCCATCTGCTGAAGAAGGCACGACATAAAATGTTCCGATAGAAGCAGTGAATCCGCCTTCAAATGTGGGAACTGTTACAGCTTGTTCAGCATTAGCTAAGCTAGAAGCTAATACTGCTATCGAGGTTAAAGAACCTAGATAGAGGTTTTTAATTTTCATTTGTAATCTTCCTTGATGTATACCCATTTGGGCGATATAAAATATTATAGACCAATAAAAAGAAAGTTAAAGAGATGAGATAAAATGATGATTAGGAAGCTGTAGAACATAAATAACACTTAGATATCAAACTATCTGCCGGAATACCATCGCTTGCCCTAGAACCCCCATCATATAAAATGCCTAGGGTAGTACCGTAAACAATCGTACCATCCGAATCTCTTCATAGCTAAATTTCCCCGTAAATTTCTCATAAATGGGCATGAGTCTCCCCTCCTCCGAGGCCTTCAATGCAACAAAAATCGCTTCAAAATCTTCTTGTGCAAGCGCAGCCTTAAGGTGATTAATGTGCTGAAGATTGATGAGTTTCAAGCCATTAAGCTTTTCAATATGGGTTAATAAAGTGCCATAGGTCAGATTGCGTTCCGCGGCAATCATTGCTATGGACTGATTGTTTTGCAGCATTTCCAAGGTAATGAGGTGCGTAGGCTTGGATTTTTCTTTTCTCGCTTTTGTTGCTATTTTTGCCTTAGGTTTAATGGCACAGCCACGAAAACGATCTATCAGTGTTTGCTTTTGAGAATCTGCTATTTGTTCAGTAGAGAGTGTTTTCAGGTATTCCACATTATCCGCCGAACACTGTTTAAAAATTTTATCATGGTCAAGAATTTTAGGATGCACTTGCAACGCCATTTCATTCAGATTCATCAGTTTTAAACCATTTAAACAGCGTACGCGTGATAAGGCGACATAACCCATGCCAGGTTCAAATGCATCGCCTAAATCAATTTCAGCCGCATCTAGCGTCATGCCCTGACTTTTATGAATCGTGATAGCCCAGGCGAGTTTGAGTGGGACTTGGGTGATGGTGGCACGCACAATGCCATTATCCTCATATCGCCATTCTTCGGGTTCGGCAATAATGGTGTAATTATCAAACGTTTTAACCCTAGGCCAGCCTTCGCCGCGCTCAAAGCCAATCACAGTGCAGCGTGTACCATTCACATATTTCCCTAGCATATGATTTTTGATAAACATGACCTCAGCGCCAATTTTTAATTTTAATTCATCCGGCGCAAGACAATTCTTCTTTAATCCTTCTATGTGTAACGGATAACCATTGCTAGTCATCTTAAATTTTTTTTCCTGACTATTTATAGAGGCAAGTTCACGCTCATTAATCAAATCCACATTCACATTGCGGGAATATATTTTTGTAGCTTTGGTATTCCCATCGGGTTCTTTTCTATAACGCGTACGCAATGGCACTTTGGTATGCTCGCCGGCAGTACCACTGCGTATATCGTTTAAAATACCATATAAAGGATCATTACCTTGACGATGTTGCTCGTGCAAATAGCATACATAAAAATCCCCTCTTTCCCATGCAGAGGCTTCGAAGGCAAACTGTTTTTCATGCGTCAAAGCATTTCCACGAGAAATCGGCGGCAATTGAAAAAAATCGCCACAGACTATGACTTGCATGCCACCAAAGGCTTCATCCGGTTCAAGCAATGAACGCGCTATCGTATCGACCATATCCAGTTGATGCTTCTGCAGCATAGAGATTTCATCAATCACCAATACCCGGGCGTTTTTATAATTACGGATGATCCGATCAGAAGCGATGATATTCTCTAAATCATTATCAGTCAGGGTATCTCGTACGCCTATGCCCGACCATGAATGTATGGTGTTGCCTTGTATATGGGTGGCCGCGATGCCCGTGGAGGCAGTCACAGCGACTTTAACATGATTTTCTTTGAGATATTGTATGTATTTATTTAATAAATAGGTTTTCCCAGAACCGGCTTCACCGGTGAGAAAAATATTTTTTCCCATTTTTAATAAATCTAATGCTTCGATTTGCTGCATAAATGATTTCTTTGTGTGAGTGCATCCAATAATAACTGTTTTACTTACCCATTCCAATTGTTTATATCCTCATTTCTGCATGATTAAATAAACAAAAGGCAGCAGTTTTCACTGCTGCCTTTGCGAACTACTCAAGCCATTTATTGGAAAGCGTGTTAAGACTGTGGACCTACCAATGTGTTAATTTTTTCAAGCTGGCCACAGAGTGAACTTCTAAGGAATTCATTTTAGTGGTATAAAATTCGTGCTTGGCCGAAACTAGAATAAATTTATCGTCATCCAGGAG
>Ga0206845_1026_pt1 | contig 56598 bp, 51 predicted proteins | sample Alteio_BWOrgCont_19_FD_152887 | JGI IMG/M metagenome (GOLD analysis project Ga0206845, IMG submission 152887) | Enriched cells from forest soil in Barre Woods Harvard Forest LTER site, Petersham, Massachusetts, United States -... | ecosystem: Environmental > Terrestrial > Soil > Temperate forest >...
AACTACGGAAGATCTATTTATGCTGCTTCATCAAAACTCATTGAGTGCTGTTGCAAAGTGGTATACGCAATTATTGCATGATCCACTCGATCAATCGATATTGCTTCCTCAACAGCTCCGTGAAGCACTTACTTTTATTGAAGGAGGAAGCGCAGAAGATATATTAAAAAAATATGATGTTCATTGTCCGGAGCGTATTGGATTGCAGTATGGGGAGAATGATATTATCGTATTGTATAATATGACGATGCGCAATCACAGTTCCACATTTCAAGTGATCTATGATATAGCACAACAGCAATGCCGTATCGAGGTGCAATTTTTGGGCGAATCGCGTAATCGTTGGGAGCAGGTGGCATTACTTGCGGAATTGAGCGAAGGGTTATCAGAGCTGCATCTTAATGCTTCAGTTTCATTTGACAAATTAGCGGGTATTGTTTCATGGAGTTGGATTATGGAATCGGAACATTATGCAACAATATTTGACTATTTTGGTACTATGGGACGCCTCTCATTGACATATGGGAGAGATGACATAACATTAGATACCTTACAACAATTATATAAAGGATCTAATGATCAGCAGCTGCGCGTGATAAGAAGGGTACTCGATGCATATGAGCATACCAAAGGCAGCAATGAATATACTAAAAGTCTTATTGAATCTATCTCGCTTAATATGAATTAATAGCAAATGCTTCAATCTTCTCGATTTTATCTCTCAAATTGCAGGTACTACGCGAACGATTTAAACATTTCTTGCAGCTACTCTTTTTCTAATTATGAATATTTCGATCATTATAAGGAATAAAAAGTTCTTGTGAGCGACATAATGTTGAAGTAAAAGATAGCTTATTTATCATAGTACTTATATCTCATGCTTAAAAATGTTACAGCTCCCTCCTGGTCAATTTCATCAGAAGCTGTATTGTAATCATTTAAAGATCCAAAAGCTTTTGTTGTTGTTGGTCTTGAGCCACCAAGAGTAAGTGGTGGTAGAGGTGATTTACGAGCTGATGTTGATGTCGGGACTGGTTTTGATTGAGCCCGCGCTACAGGTTTGTGTATCGCCGGCTGCTGTGATGATGGTTTGGTAGGGTCTGCTGGAAAATAATCCACTAGTATATACCCTACTGGCACCGTATGCTTTATTGACATGAGGCACAATGCTGCATATTGTGCTTGAACGTGTGGTTCATGACTCGACCAGTTTATTTTTTGCTGAGATGGATATCTGGGTTGTGGATGGCGAAGTTTCACCATTCCTTCTGCGCAAAATACATTAAATGACATAAGTACTGCATTAATATAAATATACTTCATAATCACCCTGAGTACTCCCCCCTCAAAAGTTTCATGTAACATTGATATGTTTTTGGAGGAGAGAGTGGGATTCGAACCCACGATCCCGATCGCTCGGGATAACGGTTTTCAAGACCGCCGCTTTCGACCGCTCAGCCATCTCTCCATAGTTTTATATTGTAGCGTATGTTTCAGCAAAAGCAACTTTCATTCAAAATATATGTTCATTGATTGGAATTATTTTGTTGTGTAATCCAGTAGCCCCGAGTAAGTTAATATTTCAGAGGTACCGTTTTTGCCATCAGCATACATGCAGTAGCTGCGCTTAAGAAGCTCGCAGTACCGGTAAGTCGAAGCTCCCGTGGTGACGCGATTCCTGTGTACCATCTCAATGCGCTCCAGCATCCCAATGCCAATGAGGCGCCAGCGCATATTTTTGTAGCCGTTGAGTATTGAGATGAGGGAATTGGTTGTCTGTTGCATGAATACGTCAGTAAGGATATTTGGTTATGTCCTAAAAAGCGCCCGGTCCACGGAAAATATCGCATCAAAAATGTTTGAGAAAAATCTTTTCTCGTCAGTGTGTAAAATATTGTGGGGGATTTAGGTGTTGCACAAAGATCGAGAACGTGGTGATGAGGGGGAAGATTAATAATAGATTGGCGACATGCCGGTAGCGAACCATCACTCAGTGGACCTGGTTGATCAAGGACTTTGAGGTGATGGTAGTATGGGTGATCCGCTGTTCTGTTATGATAATATACCGTTTGGCTTGATGACAAGTTTGCTATTGGAATATTAGGCCATCCAATGTAGAGAAGTGCATTTAATAGACGAAGCGCTGATTCGGAATGATCATTGTCTTCAAAGCGTTCTAAAGAATGATATTCTGTAACGAAAGGATACGGCTTATTTGGCGTTCCTAATAATTTCTTGCCCGTTGTAATATCATATTTTAATTTCAATTTGTCCTTGTCAAGGTATTCAAGGCCATTGGGGTTAATATTTGAAATAAGGGTAGCGCGATCCCTCTCGATAACCGTTTTTTGCTGGTTTGATAACTTGTAAATATACATTTTTCCTGATTCTAACAGAAAGAGAAGCCGATCATTGTCTAACGGGATAATATTTTTAGCCATACCGCCCGGATTATTTTGGATAAGGGAGAGAGTATGGGTGGAGAGATTGAGTGAATGGCAACTTCTGTCCTGTACTAGAATTTTATTATCACAAAAAGAAAATATTTTTCGAGGAGATACCGTGGTTTTGATGATCTTTTCTATTGAATCATCATCTGGACGATAGATAGTGATAGTTTTTTCATTGCAATCTGCTATTGCAATACGATGTTTATCAATACTTATTATAGAGTTAGGGTTGCTTTGTAATGCTGTACAATGTGTTAATACATAATCAGATACTTTATGGTCTTCTTGTGTTTTACACTCGAAACTGGATGTGTTATTTTCTCCCGCATATAGACTGCTCATTGTAATGAGAGAGGCGAGAAGAGATAATGCGGTTTTGTTTTTCATAAGATCATCTATTTGATAATGCGCTCATTATTTTTAAGTTTAATGCTATAATTCAAATTGTCTAGCATTGTGGGCGCATTAAGGATCAAATATGCCTTCTCCCTTTTAAAGAATTTCCTTAAAATAAGACATGAGACAATTTATTATTAAGTTTTTGAGAGCTTGAGAATAGTTGTTCGATACGAAGCAGCGGTATCTTTTAATTGATCGATGCGGTGTTCATCGAAACAGAGTTTTCCTTCGCGGAGTTTAATGATGCCATTAATAATGACAGTTTGTACATCTGCCGGGTATGATGCGTAAACGAGGGTTGAGGCAATATCATAGGCGGGGATTTGATGAAGCGTGTCGAGTGCTATGGTGATAATATCAGCAAATTTTCCTACTTCGATACTGCCGATATATTTTTCGGCGTGAAGCGCTTGCGCGCCGCGAATCGTTGCAAGTTCAAGTGTTGTCTGTGCGGGCAGCGCTTGCGCATTCTGTGTTGTTTCTGATTGAAGCAGCGACGCTATTTTCATTTCTGAAAACATATTTAATGCGTTATTGCTTGCCGTACCATCGGTTCCTAGGCCAACTCGCATGTTATTCTGAAGCATGACTGTGATGGGCGCAACCCCTGACGCTAATTTCATGTTGCTTGTGGGGCAATGGACGATGCCTAATTTGGTGGATGATGCGAGCAGTTTAATATCATCTTCCGACAGATGCACTGCGTGAGCGAGAATAAGATGCTGCGATAAGAGTTCATTTTGTATCAGTAATTGGCATGGTGTTAATCCATAACGCATCTGTAACGTTTCGATCTCGGATGCTGTTTCTGCAAAATGCATCATCAACGGTACATGAAGGCTTTGAGCCATATCACGTGTTGTGCGCAATATTTGTTCAGGGACTGCGTAGAGGCTATGTGGCGCAAGGACAGGTCGTATATAGGGATGTTCTTTCCATCGCTCAACAAATTTTTCTGCCGCAATAAGGCGGTCAGCTTGATCCACAATAGTATACCCTACCAGCGCTCGCATCCCATAATCGCAAAAAGCTTGCGCAGCAACATCTTCAAGGAGATACATATCAACGGCAGTGGTAATACCGCTTTGTATCATTTCAAGGGTTGCCAGTGCGGTTCCGGTGTATACAAAGTCATCATTAAGTAATTTTTTTTCAAGGGGAAGAATTTTATTATTGAGCCATTGTTCGAGGGGAAGGTCGTCTGCTATACCGCGGAGAAGGTTCATGGCCGCGTGGACATGCCCGTTGATGAATCCGGGGAGTATTACATGATGGGGAACGTTGATGATTTCGGATGTGCTATAGTTTTTTTTAATCGCATCTGCTGTATCGATTGCAATGATGCTATTACCGTGAATGGCAATACCACCGTCAGGTATAACGCGCCGTTGCGGATCCATCGTTACGATAGTTCCGTGAAGAAGAATAATATCAGCGGTTTTTTTGTTCATATGCGTTATGATGCACGATGAGGCAACGTTTTCGTCATCATATAGGCCATGCCCTTTCGTCGTTTCCATGCATTCAAAAAATCATCAACATCGTACGATACATAGGTTGCATCATTGTCGGGAAATCCGGGATCCATACATAATAGTTTTTTCTGTTGAGCGTCATATCCTCTAATAACAATAAGATGTCCTGATTCGTAAGGACGCGCTCCCCCAGTTATTGGTCCTTGAATGCTCACCACAACCGGATAGCCTTTATTCAGCTGATCGATGATTTGATCAAGGTGTGAGCAGCGCATAACGTAGCAATACCAGGAATCTCCTAATTGATGAGAAGCTTCCGCTGTATTGAGTGCCCATGCGCCATAAATATGTGAATAGTGCTCTTGAACTTTTTTGGCAAATGCTAAAGGATCAACCTGTGGAATATTGAGAAGGAAGGCGACCGCCGCAGCGGTTGATGTGGGAGAGCAGATACGCGTGCTATCGGGATGATCAAGAGCAATTTGTGATACAGGAGGCACATCAAGGATACGTGAATTTTTGGTGGGGATTTTTGGTGAGATTTGATGTATGCTTGGATCGGTAATTGATACATGAAGCGCTCTCAATAAGCTTGTTGATGCACTATTCTGCGCTTCAACGCGAACACGGAAGCCAGTAGCTTTTTTACCACCGGTAAGGAATTGATCGATATCTTTGTAGGGTTGGAAGTTGAAAAGATGTTGCTCTAATGATTTCCATTCAGCATAATCAAACCATGGTGACCAATCAGCATTATCACGGATGCTTATGGAAATTTTTATCAATCCTCGCTGTGGCCGTTGACCACTCCAAGAAACAATCATCTCAGAAAAGGGCATTGTCTCTTGTTTTTTCCAAATAAGTTCTGATGACGGATCTGATGATGTGATAACACGATGATGCACTTCAGTACACTGAAGTGAGCTTATGAACGTAAGAGTAATTAATAAAAAGAAATTAAGAAAACTGCTCATTTCATGAGACCTTTTTATTAATAGGGTAGTATCATACGCTTTTGAGTATAGTGTACTTGATTGAACGAGAGCCGGTCAATTATACGGCGGATATTTCTTCGATTGCAGAACCAATAAGAATATGAAAATGAAGATGAAAAATTCGTTGTCCTGCCTCGTGACCGTTATTGGCAATGAGTTTGAATGGTCTATTGTTGGCGAACTCTTTGACCGCATGTGCCGCTGCGTAAACGGCTGAACCAAGCATCATTTGATCGGTTTCAGTTATTACCCGGAGATCGGCGATATGATGCGTGGTGGGAATTGCAAGCCAATGAATCTCTGATTTGGGGAATTTATCTTTAATAACAAGAGAGGAATCGTTTTTATAGATAATTTCTGCGGGAAGTTCACCACGAATAATACGACAAAAAATGCATGCGCTATCAAACATAATCTAGTCCTCCATAAAAGATTGAGCCCTTATTATAAAAAGACTTCTCAGATCACTATAAAAATATTATTAGAAATGGTCAACGCTGTATATTTTTGAAATGTTACACCATTTGCTATTTTAATTGGCCAAGAATATAATTGACTTAACATGAACTACTAAGTGGATTAAAGGGGCAGAATGTTTTTGAAGAATTATAGAAATTCCTTTTCATTGTTTTCAATTTGTAATTTTATTTTAGGAGCGCAGTTCTTTGCACAGGGAATGTTGGTGCATCAGCCGCTTATACGGTTTTCAGATATTCAAAAATTATATATCGGTTCAGATGACAATCAAGTCCGGGCTTTAGTATGCGATCTTTTTGATCCTACACCCAGCGAATTAGATTTTGATGGTCAACATGACAATACTCAGCAGCGTGAAAATCTTATTCAACTGATTCAAGATCTTAATATTTTTAGTCTTAAAAGTGAAAAACTTGAATTACGGAGTAAATCTGCTTTATCATTGATCAATCGTACAGAAACAGTCTTTGGCGAGTTGCTTTTAGCGTATATATTGGCTAATCCAACATGTGATGGAGACATCATTCAAGATCGTCAAAGTGTTGTAAAAGAATTTTTGAACGATGATCTCAGAGAATCGTGCAAAGTAATTCTTGAGGGCGTTAAGCATCATGAAAAAGATATTTTAGAGGCATATAGAACTCCTTCTGAGCTCGAGCTCAAAAGAATTAATGAGCTTTTTTTTCATAAGAATTTCTTAAAATTTTTGAATAGTAATGAGTATGCGCTTTTAGCAATACATATTAAAGATATTGCGATGGTGCCGATGCCATTTATGATTGCGCCTATTCTTAAAGGGACACTACTAGCATTTTTTGGACATAAGCTTCTTCAATTTACTGTAAATTCAGCTTCGAATGATCTTGATACAGAAAGTATTGAAATTTTGAAAAAGGCGAGTGATCAAATGGGCGATTGGCGTTCTCATTTTAAATCATTGCCAAGTGATGTGGTGAAAGCGCTGAATCCACGGCCTCACGTTCAATTTATTATTGATATGATCAAAGATGCTTACAAACAAGAATGGGGAAGCATGGGGTTGAGGGTTGCTACCAATTTTACCTCGACAGGTTTTTATATTGTCTGTATGTCGAGTATGTACAAAAATATTATGGCTGAGGTTAAAAAGGCACAGTCGGCAAAATATATTCAAGGCCAACTTATTCATGTGGCACGGCTTGTGCGCGCATATGATCAGCTTATAGATCTCTCTCGTAGTAACGCCGTATTGCGTAGACTGGTAGATAGTTGGAGATTGACTTGTGCAAAAAATACGCAGGAATTTGATAAATTATTGAGTCTTTTACGTACTGCAACATTCGAGGGTGAAGTAGCATCATTCTTATCGCATCCAGGGCGCGTGCGTGCAGCATATACGCTTTTCCAAGCAACAAAAGAGCAGTTCGCCGATATAATGAAACTCATCGGCCTTTTTGATGCGTATAGATCTATTGCAGTTTTGTATCTTGAGCATGAACAAACTCCTAACAAGTATTCATTTGTTGAAGTTGTATTCCAAGAAGCGCCACTCTTAGATGTTCAAGACTTCTGGAATCCTTTTACTTCAGCAAGCTCCGGAGTTACGAATTCTATAAGATTTACCACACAAAAAGAAAACAACGATTCACCGCGTATTGCAGTTGTTACAGGATCGAACTCTGGCGGCAAATCGACTATTATGATTAATGGTCTTGGGTTAGTTGTGTTTTTTGCCCAAACGTTAGGTATCGCACCGGGTAAAGTTTTGCTTACACTCTTTAAATATATTAAGAGTGCTCTTAAAGTTCATGATGATATTGCACAAAATGCATCTCATCATGTCTTTGAAACAAACATTGCTGCGCAGATTACTAAATCATTAGAAATGATGCCACAAGGTGATAAAGCATTTATTATTGTTGATGAGCTTATGGAAGGAACCGACGCAGAAACCGGCCATCAGAGCCTTCGCATCTTTGTTGAAGGTCTCATAAGAAGTTCACAACGCGGAAGTTATCCGCCACAAGCGATTGCGGTTATTGTAACACAACATAAAGAATTGTATGGTCCTACAGGTCTTGATCAACATTATCCTGATGATTGTTGTAATTATAAAATTGAGGTTCGCATTGCACCCGATGGTTCAATTGAAAGGCCGCATAAAGTTGAAAAGGGAATCAGCACGGTTAAAGTGGGCGGTCAATTGCTGCAGGAAGCATATAATCGCTATGGCGTTGTAAATCATTAAGCGATTGCTTTTATTAAAAGTTTGAGCGGCCTCGATCTAACAATCGAGGCCGCTCATGCGTATTTGGTAGTTTTCTTGGTGCAATATTGAAGTCTTGTGATTAAAAATGCATTGCTTGCGCGTAAAAATCGGTCAAGATTGGGAAGAAGTTTGATCTGCTTGATTATGCTGCGGGAGCTTCTTTTTTCTTCTCTTATCATATTCTGTCATGAACTTTCGTCCAAAGTAATTTCCTGCCGCATAAATCTTGCTTCTGAGTACAAAACGCGATACGGCTCCAAGGAGTGTTATGTGTTGAGACATTTCTTCTGTAAAGTGTGCTTTTCGGCAAAATATCAACCAAAATTTTTATTCTATCTGGTAAAAATTATAGGTATGGATAATAATTGGGAGGCAATGTAGTATTGAGGGCCAGGAAAATATCGTGAAGATTTTTCTGCAAATAGAAAGTACATTTTTGAGGTTGTTGTTATATATCTTGCAATATGAGTCGATTATTTGATGTGCTTACTCATGAATATGCGATTTTACTCGTGATCTTGTGCGAACATGTTGCGAAAGAGAAAGTCAAAGATAGCGCGGGTTTTATGTTATTTGAGCACTCATGAACACACAAGGTGCCACTTTGAATGTAATCTCGATTCTGTCATACAGCTATTACTTTGATGAAATAATAAGAAAGCGAGGTTTTTGTCATGAAAAAATCGATCATGTTATATGCCCTTGCCCTTATGACAGGAATATATTATACAGTCCACTCACAGCCCTTTTCATCAGTCTTGCTTGAACTGCACCATAATCTGTCCACTTTGGCCACACCTTCTCTCGTCGACGCTGCTGCAGCGATTATTAAAAAAATCGAAGAGCTTCGCGCTAACCAAACAATCGTAGACGAGATGAAGCAGCAATTTGATATAACAGAAAAAGAAATTGTTGATCATTGCATGAAAGAACTTCAAAACCTTATAGCTGACAATAACTTGACAACAGTGCGTATACAATTTGAGAAAGAATTACACCGCCTTGAAGAGAGTGTCGGGCTTTTATTTGGTCTCTTTCTTCGTCGCAGAGCGATTACAGACCTTCTTCAGGAATATCCTTCTCACGCATTGCTTCAGCAAGAACTCAAGAACCTAAATGGCGAGATCAATCGGAAAAAGAAGTCGTTAATACTGCACCTTGAAGAAAAGTATCTCAAACAACAAGAGAAAAATCTGAAAGAAAGATTGGAAAAGAGTGGCTCTCAAGAAGAAGGCAAAGCGCTTGATCAACAACTCCGCATCATTAACGATTTACTTGCAACAATTGCTGCAGAGCACGAGCAGAGCTCGCTTGCTCGTATACCACAAATTCTTAATCAAAATCTTATCGGTTCTGAAGAAAAACCACAAGCTAAGCCAGAAGAACAGGAAAAAAAACAGAAAGAAGCTTCATTTCTCGATACTGGTAAAATCGATTTATCGTACCTTGCTAAAAAGTATACCCCTACCTCAAAAGATATCTATCCTTATCAATTATACGGGCTACAAAAAACTTTTGGCATATCGAATGAAGGAGTTTTATTAACTGCAATATCTATCGAAGCGACGCCTTTTATGAGTAATGAGTCTTTAGATGCTTATAGGAGTGGCGTATATCTATTGGCCCTGAAGGGTTTTCATCACCGAAAGAATAATTATCTATCGGTCGGAAGCGATGCAGAGCATATCTTGTATCAAAGAAGAAGTATAACTGCATCTTCTGGCAGTGGCCTTATTATGTTGAATTATCATGAATATACATTGTTCAGCGAGAATCAAGATTTTGATACCAAGGCTTCGAAGAGTCTTGTGCAAATGGGCACGGCAATGCCACTTCATAGCAAAAAGTACCCCTTGATGTCCTATACAACAGGGCCGTTCGAAGTTTCAGGCAGACTAGAAGGTTTACTCGCATGGAGCCCCGATGGTCATGCGCTCATTAAACGATATTTGACCGACGGGGCCATTATTTTTTCAAGATCGAATGCTCCTGAAATGATAGTGCGTCCGTTTCCTTCAAAAGAAGTTTCTTTTTATGTGAGCAATCAGGGAAGATGCTTCGCTGCTTACTATGCCAGCACCGGTAATCAATATGATATCTTTGAAATTTATGATCAACGGGGAAAACTGATCGCGACTACTCGTTCTGGGGTGTCAGGAGTAAAACAGTTGCATCTCGGTGTAGGATATCAGCTTGCAAAAAATGGGGATCAACAATGTTGCGCGCTCTCTCCTGATGGAATGCGTGCTGCTGCAATTGTTACCACAACAACAGCAACAACAGCGCATATTGCGGTATGGGATATAGCGTCAGGAAAACAGCTCTCATTAATATCACTTCCTTATGCAGCGCAGATTCAATTTGATGAGCGCGGTTCATTGATCATCGGATTAGCCATAAATGGGGTAAAGGCACAGGTTATTTCTGCAGTGATCACCGATCAGACTCTCCTCAGAAGGAAGGGTAATGCTTTTTTTCACGGAGAGTTCACGCTTCCCACCACATCAAAAGCTTCGATCATCGCAAGCCCAAATGGCACATGGATCGGCGCAGTCTTTGATGAGGGAAGGCAAGGATGCGCTATTTTTCATATTCCGGGGATAGGTTTGCTCGAAAGTATTGCAGAGCTTGTTGTTGAGACACAAGGAAAATTTGCCAAATCACACCTTACCAAAAATCAATCAAACATTCTTGACAAGCTGCTCAAAACAGAAGGTTTTTCCATACCCGAATCATGGCTAAGCATTTTAGTACGAGCATCATAATAATGTGATATATACGCGACTAAGCATGCGCGTTATGTCGAGAACAATCATTTGCCTGAATTTTTACAGCCGCCAAAGGGATCTTCGGGAATAACATAATCCGCACCATTAATGGTTACATTGTCTGTTTTCAGTTTTTTACTGTAGTTCAACATCATTGTTTCTTTTTAAGCTCATCTCATGTTTTTGCTCCATATTGAAGCAATAGAGCTTTCATGCTGTCATTTGGATTCATTTGAGCCCAATTTAATGGAGTATATAGGCCAATCTGTTTATTTACCTCTGCTCCATGTTCCAAAAGAAATTTGGCAACTTCAACACACTTTTTACATCGTTCGGGGTCTTTTGAATTAATTCCGCAGTTGCCACATCGAGCTGCTTCCATTAAAGGAGTGAATTTCAATCGGTTTCCATAGACATGTATGCAATTGACATCAGCGTGTTGCTCTGTAAGGAGTTTTACCATCTCCATGTCTCCGTTGCCACATGCTATTACAATAGGGCACCCGCTATTTACATCGGCTCCCGCTTTGATAAGTAGTCTTGCTGCATTGATATCTCCTCGTTCTATTGCGCCTGGGAGATTAACTCCATTTGCATAGAGTTTGTTCAAGGCAGATTGCTCTTCAGCTGTAAAGGTCCCACTTCCCTTAAGCAGGCCACTTATCATGATAATAGCAAATAAGTTATAATACTTTTTCATTATGACTCCTTAATCAAGTAATCAATCCTGTCTTCTTATTTGATTCCATTTGTAGTAATTTTACGATGATTGACGATAGTAAGTCAATATTGTTTAAATTGTACTTCGAAGTTTTACGCTGGAGCGAAGACTGGTGCCGGGGGTCGGACTCGAACCGACACAGTGTCACCACCGCGGGATTTTGAGTCCCGTGCGTCTGCCAATTTCGCCACCCCGGCAATGCAATGATATGTATGTAAATCTGAAGAATATATTTTATTGTACCAGGTGTATATGAACAGTCAATCTGTTTTAAGCGATCGATGTTCCCAAGGTGAGCATTGGTTCATAAATCGCTACCATCATTAATGCAATGAGCGCGCCGATAATGATGAGTATGCAGGGTTGAATGAACGTACTCATCGTTGTGCACCATCGCATAACTCGTTCTTGGTAGTGTATGCCGCACAGCGTTGCCATGGCACCCAATTTTCCCGTTGTTTCGCCGACGCGTAATAAGGTAACGCAAATCGGGTCGATTGGTGATACTGTTTTACACAAAGCTTCACTAAACGATTCTCCTTCAATGACATGGATGGCAACAGGAGTATAGTATGATGCAGTGGGAGTCCAAGGTGCAATGAGTAGGGCATCAGTAAGCGATATACCCCCCTCAAGCAATAATCCTAAGGTTCTTAAGAAGATGGTAAGCGATAAGTCGTGAAAAAGTGCCCCGCGTAAAAATAAAACAGGGATATGTGTCGTTAATGAGCGGCGTATGACAAAAAAACCTATTATTCCGGCGATGATGCATGCGATTAAAACGCTGGTGCCAAACGGCGTGCGGAGCCATGCGCTGAGACTTAAAAGGAGTACTGTTTTACGAGGTAAAGGACCATTCATCGATGACAAAAGTTTTCCCATGCGGGGGATAATTGCATACAACATAACAAAAAAGAGAGAAATGCCCGCAGTCAGTGTTATGCAGGGCATAATGAGCAGCGAGCGTATTTTTTGTATAAATGAATCGATTAGTGTGTAGTCCTCCGCAAGTTTTACGCAATAATGACCTAACTTTCCGGTCTGCTCTCCTGCTGCAAACATGCGATATGCCAATGGAGGAAACAGTTCATCATGGAAAGTGGCAACATCACTTAAGGACATACCTTCTTGAATGGCCTCGATACAATCAATAATGATCAGTTTAATATAGTTATGGTGAGTAGAAGCTGCTATTGTTTCAAGCGCTTCAATAATACGGACGCCCGCACAAAGGAGTGTTCCCAGTTGCGCAAGAATTGCTGTACGCTCTGTAGCGAGAATGCCTACTGAGATAGGACGAGGCGCAGGGGTATAGGCAATAAGCGCTATATGCTGTTGCGCAATGATCCTTTCTAAGTGATCGGGATTGCGGGCAAACTGCTTGCCTTTTTCTATGACCGTAGCTTTTGTTCCATACCATTTATATAAGGGCATGTTGCACCTCAAGTCCGAGTTTCATGAGTATTTGATTATATGAGAGATCGGTGATGATTTTAAGTAATTTTGTGCGCGCGGTAAGGCCTTGCGCGATAATAATATGCGCCTGCGGAATTTTGAGCATCTCTGAAAGATATGTAACTAACGCTTTATTGGCAGCACCATTCTCTGCCTTTTGAGTAAGAAATATCTTAATAGTTCCCGCCCGATCCCGTTCAATTGCTTGACGACGTGATCCGGGGGAAACGCGGATGGTAAGCATGCATATCATAGAATCGGTACCTTATTGTCTTGCATAATTTTTTAAAACATTTATTCTTTCTTTATACTCCACTGTTACTACATATACAAGCAGTTGGAGAGATGGCTGAGTGGCCTAAAGCGCTTGCCTGCTAAGCAAGAGCTCCGCTAATACGGGGCGCGAGGGTTCGAATCCCTCTCTCTCCGCCAGAATGCTATTTATAAGCGCCCATAGCTCAATTGGATAGAGCGTCAGACTACGAATCTGAAGGTTGGTGGTTCGACTCCTCCTGGGCGCACCATACTTCGCTCGACCCCCGAAGAATAGCAAAAGCAGTTTAGAGCTTCGTATGGCACGGCCAGCACTTCGCCTGTCCGCCATAGTAAGCAGCCCGCCTGGCGTATCCGAGAGAAGCCTGGAGCGTTAGTGAGATACGTAGACGGACGTGCCCATCTATTAATATTTTTAAAGCTTATGTGTTACGTATACATTTGCTTATTTTAATTGCACTACTGTTTTTCTTGTCGAGCGCTCCATAACTACTGTGTTGCGCCAATATTTATCGGTGAATAGAACAGATAACTCAAAACCAACTTGTCCAAAATAATTTTTCTGACTAAGATTTTTGCAAAAATGAGTGGTGCGTAAAAAAAGAGCTCTCATGAATCGCGTGAATTGGTTGTGCTCCATATTGCTTGCAACAAGAGCATGGTGTGTATGTACTGTTTTTGCCGGTTGTGCGCATGATACGCTCGTATTTAATGGTGAATATCTTATTCCGATTCAACATCTTTGCAAGGATGCCTCGATCGTATCATTTACCACCGATTGGAAATTCGTTGCCACAAAGATACGCCATCGTTCTGTACCGCATCCCTGCAAGCAGCTTGTAAAACTGACTCTTGAGGGTGGAGAATCGGTCACCGTTCAGCAACACCAAAAATTTCTTCTCTTCGATACGCATGAGTGGACATGCGCGCATTATTTGATGAGCGGATCACGATTGGTCAGGATCGGCAGTGATCCGTGTGTTGTGGTAGATGTCTGCGAGACATCAGAGCAATATGCCTATGAAATGGACGTTGGTGGTCCGCATACATTTTTTATTACGCGGTGGTTTTTACTGACTCACAACACTGATCTCTCACTGGTCATGACAACAGTTACCACCGATGGAATTCTTGCATCGGTTGCGGGAACATCGTTTTGTGCTACATTAGCGGCAATGCTGACATCATGCGGGATTAAAGCAACGGTAACCGGCGGTACACTTTCACTGACCGCTCCCATTTCTGGACCTTTTGTGTTGGCAGCATGTGTTGGTGCCTGCGCTGGATATATATTTTATCAAGCGTATGACTGGTTTTATGGGCTTTTATCACTGTCTAAAGTGAGAGATGTCATTCAGTTTGCAGAGCGAGTAAAGCCAAGCATCATTGAGCAAGTACAAGCGGGACATCAAGAAAAGTATCACCTAGAGGAACATTATAATACTAAAGATAAGAAGGATAAAAATCGAGAAAAGAACACGGGGCAATCAACAACTGGTAGCGGAGGATCCCAAGAACCTCAGGAACCAAAAAAGCGAAATACTGATAAAGTTGGTAATATACAGGAGCTCTTTAAGCGTGATGGATTTGGAAAAGATCTTCAACAAAATAGTGAACCGACGCATGGATCCTATAATGGATCACGAATACATCGAGTGATTGAAGATATGCCACAATATAATTTAAGAAGAGGTGATCTTTTTTATCTGGATACTTTACACTATGATCATCTTGAGGTATTTAATGCTAAGGGTGATCGACAGATATCGGTCCTTAATTTAGATGGATCACTCAATTCAGAAAAATTTTACCAAGCATCCATGAAGCCAAGAAGAGCAGCATTAAAATGATCAATAAAGAATTTTGTTGCGAGCAACTGGAAGCACTCATTGAAAATCCGGATTGTCCTTTAAGATATTTGTCTTATAAAAGAGAATATGTCATAACAGTTCCACGAAGTTATCTCAAAAAAAATGAAGTATCCATGAGTTATGCCATAAATAATTGCCCTTGCTGCGGAAAAGCATTCCCTCAAAGTTTATCAGACGAATGGTATGATATCGTAGAAGAAAAATTTGGCATAACGGATTTTTTTGATAAAAAACAACTAAAAAAGATCACAAAAGATTTTAAAACAGATGAGTGGTGGAAGAAGCGTGGATTATAAAAAAGATTTATTATCTTCAAGCCAGGAATTTTGCTGTGAATCTCTTCAGTCACTTGATGGAGATCTTGAATGTCCTCTTAAGTACATACCGTATCAAAGAGCATATGTTCTTTCCATACCAAGTTATTATCTAAAAAAAAATACGCTATGCCCAGAATTTCAAATAAGCCACTGCCCTTGGTGTGGCGCTCAATTACCAAAAAATTTATCTGAAGAGTGGTATTCTATTATCAAGGAAAAATTTGGTATTACTGATTTCATCGAATCAGAAATAATCAAACAACTTCCCGAAGAATTTCAAACAGCTGCATGGTGGAAGAAGCGCGGTCTTTGAAAAATTCACCTACCCCGTATTCAGTCTTGATGGTTCTGTCGATTCACCTAAAATGCAAGATTCCTTAGGGAAAATATTACTAAAGTAAAAACATAGAGAGATCAAATTTTATGGAAGAAAAACAACAGTATTGCTGCAGAAAGATGGCGAGCACGTTGGAGGAACACATGAAGCCTTTAAAATATGATTTTCAATCAAGAACGTATATGATGGAGTATCACAGTTATCAAAAACCTCGAAAAAATCATGTTATCGTATGTGAAACATTAAATTATTGTCCCTTTTGTGGCGCTAAATTTCCTGAACAGCTTAACAGTGAACTATCTCGCATTCTGAGGGAAGAATACCATCTTCAAGATGCATGGGAACAATTATCTGCTGGAAATGTTCCTGATGAATTCAAAACAGATGAGTGGTGGAAGAAGCGCGGTCTTTAGTTAGTATTTGCTCAAAATAATTTTTCTGACTAAGATTTTTGCAAAAATGAGTGGTGCGTAAAAAAAGATCTCTCATGAATCGCGTGAATTGGTTGTGCACCCAGTTGCTTACAACAATAGCATGGTGTGTAGGTACTATTTTTGCCGGTTGTGCGCATGATACGCTCGTATTTAATGGTGAATATCTTATTCCGATTCAACATCTTTGCAAGAATGCTTCGATCGTATCATTTACCAGCGATTGGAAATTTGTTACGACCACGATACGCCATCGTTCGGTACCGCATCCGTGTAAGCAGCAGGTAAGACTTACTCTTGAGGGTGGAGAATCGGTCACCGTTCAGCAACACCAAAAATTTCTTCTCTTCGATACGCATGAATGGACATGCGCGCATTATTTGATGAGCGGATCACGATTGGTCAGGATCGGCAGTGATCCGTGTGTTGTGGTAGATGTCTGCGAGGCGTTAGAGCAATACGCCTATGAAATGGATGTCGGTGGCCCGCATACATTTTTTATTACGCGGTGGTGTATTCTTACTCATAACGCTGATCTTTCCGTAGTTATGACCACAATTTCTACGGATGGCATTCTTGCATCGGTTGCGGGGACATCGTTTTGTGCCACATTAGCGGCAATGCTGACATCATGCGGTATTAAAGCAACGGTAACCGGTGGTACGCTTTCGCTGACTGCACCTATTTCTGGACCGTTTGTGTTGGCAGCATGTGCTGGTGCCTGCGCGGGATATATATTTTATCAAACGTATGACTGGTTTTATGGTCTTTTGTCATTGTCTAAAGTAAGAGATGTCATTCAATTTGCAGAGCGAGTAAAACCAAGCATCATCGAACAGGTGCAAACGGGATATCAAGAAAGGTATCAGCCATATACCCACCGGGTGCAAGCAAATCAACAAATCACATCACAGCAACAAGAGCAAATTCTACCGCTTTCGGCGCAAGCAGCGTCAGTATTGGTGGAAAATACACTGACCCATCATTCTGAGCAGAATACACAACTTTGTATCAATGATATGAATACGTGCAATGAGCATGGGGAAGAAAAACAAGTGATCATTGAACAAAATAGACTGTTAATTGCTCAGGATAGCTTAATTGGCATTCATGCACCATATGTCTTGCTTTATCAAAAGCAAAAGATAGAAGAGCAAAACAAGCGCAAGAAAAACCGTAATATCAAAAACAATACACCCCCTGAAAAACCTCCGCACAATAAACAGAATACATCGCCCGGGGTTGTCGATACTCTCCGCCGCAGTACTGGCGGCAGCATAATAGTAAAAACAGCACGCGATGCATATGAGTTTGTTAAAAAACAGTGGCAAGAATGTAAAGATGCCTGCCATAATGTCATAAGCGAATTGTCTAAGCTGGGCAAGCGTTGCTTTAAGTGTAAAGGCCCCGCATTTAGGGCAAATTATAAAAGTAATCCAAAACACGGTGTAGCTCAAAGGGGAAATATTAGCCCTGAGCCGCAAAGTGGTGAGGCTGCAATGTATAACTCGGTAGCTTTTGACAAGGAAAATCCTCGAAGGCGATTCGGTACAAGCAATGGTGAGATTGTTGAGATAAAAACCAGTGGTAACAATCCACAAAATGAGTATCATGGATTTGTAAGACAGTGGGAAACATTAGATAAAAACGAAAAGAATTTTTTGATAAAAAATGGATTGACTGATAAGAGAGGAAGTCCTTGATGATGTATGCAATTATCTTTGACATTTCATCGAGTTCATATCTGTATATACCGTTATTGATTCCTGAACAAGAATTACATCTTTATTCAGCGGGTTCGATTTATCTTCGAAAAACAGATGATTCGGATATTATCCTTTATGGAGATGGGCCACTTTTTTCTGTAATTGATGAGCTTTGTTACGTACTTGAAGAAGTGATCAAGGGAACATTAGAGCTGCATCATCGTTATAGAGAAAAAGGAATTGGGTATATGTGTAACGAACATATTTGGAACAAGTTGGAAAGTTCTGATGAAAATAATGGGCTTTGGGCAGGGACAAGGTATAAATTGTGGGGAACGGGAAAGGGTAATTCATCAACATGGCTTTATACTATAGATGGTAAAATATTCCTTGATGTGAGCCCTTATGCTCCTTATGCTCCGTGGGATTTTGATAACGAACAAGAAGAGCAAAAATACAGATCAGCGGGGTACGAGGAATATATGAAAACGTATAAGCCAATCGCAATTTTTGAGCTTTCTCGGGAAACGGTACAACAGTGGTTTGATTATAGTAAAAGCATTCTGAAAACCATGCAGAAAAATTCTGAATAGGTCGAAGGCAGCCATGAGTATCAGGTATAAACGTTAGTTTAGATGAATCACTCAACTCAGAAAAATTTTACCAAGCATCCATGAAGCCAAGAAGAGCAGCATTAAAATGATCAATAAAGAATTTTGTTGCGAGCAGCTCGAAGCACTCATTGAAAACCCTCAGTGTCTCATTAACCGATGATCTTGATGAAGCGCTCGAAGGACTATTAAAGTGTGTATCGAAAGATACTATGTGAACACCCCGTGCCCGGTCCAATTGGACCGGGCACGCAGATCACCTGCTCGATAGTTTGCGTTACGCTGAGCAATCTCTTCCTCAGTCCACCTTGCTGGTGAAGCGGGGGGTTCAATCCTAGAATTAACACTGCTGCTATCAGTAGTTATCGTTGTCGGCTCTTCATTTTCAGATCCCGACCCCTCTCCCTCATCGTCAGATCCTGACGCCTCATCGTCTTCTTCAGATCCCGATCCCTTATCCCTTTCTGCAGATAGCGGCTGATTCTGTACTGTAGTGCTGGGTTGCACTAAATTTTGGACATAAACTTGCTCGAGAGCGGCTATAAATTGTGTGGTGGGTTGAGAAAGAGGCTCGACAGAGGTTTTTTCATGATTGTCTTGATTGTCATGATTGTCTTGATTGTCATGATTGTCTTGATCGCTTCGAATTGAACTGCTCCCTCTTCTAGATGATGTATCTATTGCATTATGAAGAGAAAATACATCTTGAAAAAACTTTTTTATATGCGAGGGAAACTTTCTCACAATATCACATGCATCGCGCCGAGAACCCTTACTGGGCTTCATCGATCGACCATATTTCAATGCACAGGCGCCTGGTATGGCAACGCATAAAAAGGCGACAATGCCACGCCGGTAGGGCGTTTGGCCACGAATTTCAGCAGCCTTGTCATCTTTCTTTTTATTCACACCATCTTCATGATGCACATTTTGTTTCGCAGAAGAGCTTCGTGGAACTGCTTTACGAGTTATCGCATCATTGATAGACCACGCATGCGCAATACCACTGATGCACAATCCGGTCATTAATAATAATTTTTTATTCATATTTGCCAGTCCTGCCCTATAATATTAACCATGACCTATTTTAAATATGATATCACGATTCTTATTGGAAGTCAGGAGAATTTGCGCATGCAGTATGTTTGAAGTGTCTTCATGACCAAGGTGTCTCTCGATCTTCTCTCAATGGAATCTGGTTTTTAGTAAAACACTTGTGTGTGATATTGAAAAAACTCTGATCCTGTTGATTATGAAATTGTCTTTCGTATATCGTCGCAGGCAATTCTGATTATTCCCCTCAGTATTCCTTATCAGCAGATGCACCTTTATTCAGCAGGATCCATTTTCTTAAAAAAAAATAATCATGCTGATATTGCTCTCTGCAGTAATAAGCCAATTTTCTGTATCATTGATGATTTGTTGAATGCCATACGGTCAGCTTTTAATGGTGAACTTCAGCGTGATGAACCTGAGGATGCTGAAGAACGTTCAAAATATACAATCTGGGGCACCTATCGAAATGATATCGACACTTTTCTCTGTGCCAAGAATGATGTGAGCTGGCGCCTCGCCCTTCGGGCGGTGCTCAGCGTAAAAAACAGCGAGCGGGTGCTTGCGCTTCGACATCATTTCAATCAATTTCAGTTTTTACTATTTCACGAGAAAGAGCGCAAGAATTGCTGGATTATATTGATAAGCTCATCAAAATTATGTACAAAAACTATGAGTAAACTGAATGCAGGAGTGTTATTCGGCGGAGGCGCAGGGTGCTTGTTGTGTGTTGTGAGCTGATCGCCGTGCGCTCAAATGATCTTCACGAAAACTTTGCCGTGTGTTATAAGCCAATTGCTCAATTGAATATAACAAGGGAAAATGTCATGAGAACAATATATAGCATAGTATTGATTGCGCTATCATGTACTGCGGCGCAGGATGACGGGGTTCACGTAAATATTCAACGGCCTTATTTTTACCAACGAATGCCGCAGCGGATGAGAGAAAGTCGAGCGCTGCAGTGCTTTCGCGGATGGAAAGATATTGTCGGCGTCTTGTCATGTTGTCTCGCAGCAACGCAATTTTATTATGCATATGTTGAGTGTAGCGGTGAACTGAATCATCCTGATAAAAAAGATATAGGTTTAACAGTTACGTTTCAAATTTTCTCATCAGGAGCTTTACTCGGTATTGGCTGTTTCTGGCATAAAGAAGGAAGAGAAAATCAAAGAACTGCACGTGAGCAGAGAATGCAATTGACTCTTCGCAATTTTCAAGAAATGTATAAAAAGGGTCAGGTCAAACAAGCGCTCGGAAATACCTTCAGAGGTCTTAGTTGTGGTCTTTTTACGCGCTTTTCAGCAAATTTGATTGGTGGAAAAGTGGGGGCAATTATTGATGTGATAGGAGGAGCGATAACGGGTGTTATTCCGCTTTATTATTGGATAAAGGACTGTCAAACGGGCTGTTCTGCCTATCATGATGAAGATTTTGAACCAGAAGAAGCGATTGGGCGGTAGGTGCAATGTGCATTAATTACTACGTGGTTATTATAGAGGTTGATAGCGCGTAAAGGCGGAGTACGCGAGCCATGGTGCGGTTAAAGTGATTTTGGTGGTCAAGGATGTTGTGAAGATCAGTTTGTAGGTGCATACCAATCCGAGAGAAATGAAGCCAAGCTTCATGTAATAGTCTTGAGCTCCTTTTAGGTGTTCTACGCTTTCGTTGTACTTTTTCTGAGCGGCTGCAAATTGTTCTAAGCGCTCAGCGACCGTTTCTTGATGCCATAATAAAGAAAACCATGCTTTATTGATCTGAAGAGCATCTAATTTGCGGATACTTTTTTTAGATGCTGTGCTCAATTGGCTACCGCCGGTGTCTGCTTCAATGCAGCGTTGTAACAGAGTGGCACTGCTTTCAAGCAATGGCTGAGCCATTTTATCGCGATATTCTCTCTTGCACATCCCGTTAATCACACTGTCAAAAGGGGAATTATTATGTTGTTTCTTGTATTGCAAAGATTGTAATTGAGTTTTGCTTCCATACTGTATGCCGGAATAGCTGTCTTCTGGCATCATTGGGGTTTTATCTATATAGGTGAGCTGTGCCTCATTATTCTTTGAATAATGACCGTCAATCCATGTTTTAATTGCTTTCTCAAAAAGTTCTTTCTGTGTGAGAAGCGGTGGGATTGTCGCAGCGTAATAGAGTGATGGAATATATGACGGTCTCATGAGCGTGATAATAACCGCTGTTTTTACCACGAAAGGAGTCCATAATGCACATTGTTTTACGCGAGGAAGCCATGGCATTGCCAAAATTGGCGAACAAGCCACGAGACTGTAGAAAAAAATACGAGAGCGTAAATAATGGTTCATAAGAGTCATTTTTGTTATGAGTAACACAGATCGGTATTATTATTATAGCAAAATAGCGCGCAGGAGGGCTATTTATTGCTGCATATCTCTCTCTTTCCAATCGCTCAGTGAGAATGTTTCATGATTAAGATGATTTTGGTAGCGCGCGCTGTGCATCAAATCAAAAATAAAAAATCATGCATTGTCGTAGTTGATATTATAGGGTGATGCAGCAGCTATTTGCTTGAGTGATTGTCGGGGACTGATCGCGGCGCTGATGTTGGGAGAAAGTCTGTGTGGGGGGTAAATATTGAATGCGCTTTCTGCACCAGGTAACAGTCGACATTCTGGGGTTATAGGTTGCGGTTAAGAGAAATCGCGGTGTTTTGCTCCAGAAAATGGGCCATCCATTTGATAAAGGGATAGCTTCTTGGGGAAGGTGATCCTCGGCAGTATCATATGAATACATGAGTGTGCCGCTTCTGGTAAGCCAGATAAATCCTTCAGGGAAACGATGTCTCGATACAAGTGCTGAAGGACTTATATTACGGGGGACCAATGCTTCTTTTTTGTCAGAGGGAAGTACAAAAGGAAAAGCGATATTAAGTCCACCCCCTTCAAGAAATTGTGCTTGAAACATGAGGGGAACGTTTTCTATGAAACCGAGTGAATCTAAATTAAGAAGGTCTTTTTGGGGATCATAATGTGCTGATTGTATACGTCCTGTGTTGAGAGCTTGTGTGAGAAAGCCAATATTGTGCACTATATTAGGATCAGCTAAATTTCGAAGTGTGCCGGATCTGATGCGTTGGTATGATGCATTGAACAATGAGCATTTAATATTGTAAGAAGTATCACGTCTTGATATAACGGGATCAAAATAAATAATGGCGATGTAATCGATGGGGTCTGCTTGCTGACCATGTGCATAACACCATGATGCGCCAATGAGATGCGAACTTTTTTTAAGTGTTTGAAGGAGTATTTCTGTATGATCTGTTCGTACCGATAGGATAAAGCGAGAAATAAGTCCGCGGCGCAACAAGAGCATGTCGCCATTATTATTAATACCGAGCGGTCGCGGCAATGTTTCAGTATAAAGGGGAAAATCATCGCTTTTGGTAAAAGCAGTTAGATGATGAGGGCATGTTTTTGAAGGATATTTACAGGAATGGCGGGGTAATAAAAGGTTTTGGCGTTCTGATATGAACGTTTGAACTTCCTGCGATAGTGATTGTAAAATCCGATGAGCAATCGTTCCTTCGCGACATGATAGCGGAAAATCACAGTCATATGATGAAAGAAAACAGGCCAATAAGAGCGTTTGTGCAATAGTGAGATGTGTCGTTTTTAACGATGTCACTTTCTCACAAAGCCAACGCCAGTGAGAAAGTGACAGATTTTCATACGTGCTGATATATTCAGATACAAGTTGGTGAATTACTCCTGGTAATATTCCATCTAATTTTAAAATTTCTTGAACAATGAAGTCATTTTTATTTGTAGGATTGATATTCAGCGCTGAGGTGCAAGGTGAGATAAGGCATAGTGCGTGTAGTATGAAATAAGCATATTTCATCATATTCTCCAGGGCTCTTCTGAAAAAGAGAAGGACACGCTCTTCTCTTTCAGTATGAGCGTGTCCTTGAGAAATAATCTATGTTTTAATAAAAATTATATCCGCTTAAGATCCTACAGGTGGTACAGGAAGTTGATCAAAAAATTGATAAAGTCCTGCTGCAGATAGTTCTGAGTATTCTTCGGAGAGAACATTATAAACGCGGATGGTATCTGAATATAACCATTCACCAAAGTCAGATCGTACCAGTGTATAAATAATCAGGTAGGGCCAGTTTGAACGGATAACAAGCTGTTCATTTGCTTCGGGGAACGGGACGGTTAACGATGTTGTGTCTGAGGTAATGGTTTGCGCTGCATTATAACTTGCTGGGCATCCACCGTTTGATGAACAATTGCAGTCGGGCGAACAGCTGTATGATGAAGCAGCATTGCAGCATGATTCATCGCATGCAGTGCAGGAAGTAGTATCCTTAGTACAATAGTCGTAATATTTTGATGGTGTTGGTTTTACTAAACCGAGCCGTTCTGCGAGCTTTCTTAACCATTCTCGAATACTTTCAAGTGATTGTGTAGGTATTTCTTGATAGCGCATATCATCGGTGATGGGAGAAGTGTTTGGGTCAACGGCAACACAGGCAACACGATAGCGCGCTCCGTCGGGAGTTTTTTGCAAGGTCGCATGCCAACGTACCGCAAGCGGTTCATTATAAGCAAAAAGTGGTAGTGTAATAGCACAAGCAAGGAAATAAGGTGATAGTCTAACAGATTTCATAATTCTTCTCCAAATGAGGCGGTATATATATGTTTCTGGAATCTAACATGATCAATAAAATGATACAAGATTTTGCAAGAACTCATAGACGGCTGATTGGGGTGAAGGGAGACCGCTCTTTGGTGTAAATATGGCTGTAATATATTGCCGGAAAGTGACTCTATGATAAAATTTTGATAAGTGCTTTAAAAGAAATACCGGTAATCGGCTTTATTTTTTTGCTGATATCGGTACAATTAAAATTTATTATGTCTTCTGAAAGACATTGGTATCTACACGCTTCATGGTAAAGGAATATTTATGCATAAAACTCAATCGCAATGGTCGAAGATTTTTCAATCACCTGTTATGGCAACGGCGCTTGCAATGTTTGCAATGCTGTTTGGCTCAGGTAATATTGTGCTACCGCTCGGGCTGGGTAAAGATCTTGGGGATATGGCGCTTTATGCGATGTTTGGCTTTTTTGCGACGGCCGTAATGGTTCCCGTTGTTGGCATTCTTGCAATGGCTTTATTTAATGGTGATTATCGTGCATTTATGGCGCGTATTGGAAAAATCCCTGCCGCGATTGTTATTTTTCTCTGTTTTGCACTTATCGGGCCACTCTGTGTCATTCCCCGCTGTATTGCTTTATCACATGCAGCACTGCAGTGGTTGATCCCTCAACTGACACTGCTTCAATTTTCTCTGATTTCTGCGCTGTTAATTTTTGGTGCAACAATGCGCAAGAGTAGTGTGATTGTGCTCATGAGTCGTGTATTAGGACCTTTAAAATTAATACTCTTAAGTGTTGTCATTATTAAAGGAATCTTTATGACAACAGCGATCGTTCCGTGCGCGCTTGAAGGTTGGACTGCTTTTAAGCAGGGTATTTTTGCGGGCTACAATACGCTTGATCTTCTTGCCGTTATTTTTTCTACGGGACTGCTCTTGTCCGGGGTAACCCACGATGCATCAGGACGTCAACGATCACAGCGCGAGATGATGCAAATCTTAGTAAAGGCTGGTATATGTGGAGCGCTTTTATTAGGGATACTCTACGCAGGATTCGTTGTGGTAGCATCGATGCAATCAGGCGCAGAGGCGTGTCTTGGCGCCCAAGAAGAGCAATTGTTGTCGATACTTGCTGCGATTATTTTAGGAGCTGGAGGCGGTGCTTTGGCAAGTATAACCATGGTCATCGCATGCTCGACGACGGCTATCGGTGTTACGACTATTTTTGCAGAGTATTTGAGTACAGAACTTCCGCGAGGATGGCTCAGTTATCGTGCTGCATTGATTATTACTATTATTTTATCGGCGATCTTGGCGAATTACGGTTGGATGGGTATTAAAAATTTGGTGTTGCCTTTTGTCTTTGTTCTCTACCCTGGTTTAATTATGCTCGCTTTAACGCATATCGCAGAACGCGTTTTTCGGGTACGTCTCGGGGCTATACCCTTTTATCTCACGGTTGCTGGTACTTTTGTATTACGTATGATTCGCTAGTGCGACAAAGGAATGAGCATGACTTCGGGGGGAATTATATGCGTTCGGACATCGCCAGCATTATATGGTGTTGTTCAGATCGAAGGTGCAAAGAATGCAGTACTGGTGATCATGGCATCGCTGATCTTAACAAAAGGAATATCACTATTACGTCGTGTGCCGCCATCGGCTGATGTCTTTCAGATGATACGGATGCTTGAAATGTTAGGAGCTCGGATCGCTTTTGATATTCCCGCGCGTACTTTATCGGTAGATACCACCATGATATCGGGTGATGGTATTTTGGACCCAGTTATTGTACGTACGTTTCGCGCTTCAACATTGGTTATGGGGCCGTTGCTCGCACGGTTTCACCGCGCACGCGTTGCATTTCCGGGTGGCGATAATATTGGACTTCGTCCCATCGATTTTCATGTGCGTGCCTTTGAACAGATGGGTGCACGGATTGATATCATCAATGACGAAATGCATGTTCATGCAGAGCGATTGCAGGCATGTTGCTTTGTTTTAGAATATCCCAGTGTAGGGGCTACAGAAAATGTTATGATGGCTGCTGTATTAACACCGGGAAAAACGATCGTTATTAATGCTGCGCTTGAACCAGAAGTACTTGACTTGATTAACGTATTGCGTGCAATGGGTGCGTGTATTTCGCTCAGTGTGCCCAATAGTATTATTATTGAGGGAGTTTCGGTATTGCATCCTGTTGATTATGCCGTTATGTATGATCGTCTTGAAGCAGGAACATTTGCCATTGCGGCGGTAGTGAGTGGCGGAGCAATTGAGATTCCCCAAGCGCCAGCACAGCATATGGAAGTTTTTATTGAAAAAGTACGGCAGATGGGACACCATGTTCGCATCGGTGATGGTGGGACCGGGATTGCCGTTGAAGCGACACGTACGCCTCGTGCAGTATCATTTCGTACGATGCCCTATCCGGGGTTTCCTACCGATTTACAAGCGCTGATGATGATTGCACAAATCCGTGCTCACGGCGTGAGTACCATTTATGAAACGGTTCACGAGCGACGCTTATCACATGTACCGCAATTAATGCGGTGTGGCGCTGATATTACCGTTCAAGGAGAGATGACTGCTATTGTACGCGGTGTTCTGGGTATCCAAGGAGCGGAGGTAGTTGGTGGTGATTTACGAGCGGTTGCGGCGCTTGTTCTTGCAGGGCTCATTGCTGAGGGTGAAACGATTGTTCGTGGTATAGAGCATTTAGTTCGTGGATATGTTGATTTTGATGTGAAATTACGGGCGCTTGGTGCTGTCGTGGAATATCGAGGGCATGCTTCAGCCACCATCAATGATGTAAGAGCTCATGAAATTCCAGCTTCATCGATCAATATAATTGGTGTATAGCATACAAAAGAGAGCAGGGTGCGGATTTTTCCGCATTGCTCTCTTTTTTTATAATAGCGATGAGTATAAAGTTAATCTAGTGTATATAGGTTTTTTTGATCGTCCCTGTTTCAGCCGCACGTTTGTTTTCTTCGTCTAAGCTGCTTATTGCAGATTCCCATTCTTCTTTAGACATTCCTTTGAAAACAGGTTCTTTCTTAGTGCTAGATGCTTCTACTTTTGTCTCTTCTTCCGGGATATAACGCCATAAAGAGTTGCGAAATTCTTCGAAAGCGTTTTTGATGATATCAGGTTCGTTAGTTTCTATCGCTTTGTTTGATATTTTATCTTTTAACATGTTTGTTGTGTTTTGAATAAACTTTTCAATCTCTTTTTTTATATTTTTTTTATCTTTTTCTTGAACTTTTTCTAGTACAAATCTGAGTTTTTCAGATTCTTTTGTTATCGTATTTCTTGCTAAGCTTTCAAGATTCTCAAACGTTACTTCACTGAGCACTTGTTTGCCGCGCTTTAGTTCTTTCGGGCTTGGAAGTTTTCCAGCGAATGAACGGGCGAGCTCTTTTGCTAATAGTGATTCTTTCTCAATAGAGGGAATCTTAGAAACGGCTTTGCCTTTTCTTATGTGCAGATGCACTTTATTCAAGAAATCTGCAACATTAGTACATTCAATGACGCCGAATTTTTTTAATGTTTCCTTTGTTGCCGCTGAAGGTGTCCATCCATCGTTAAGACCATTAATATAATAAACATTTGCTCCAAAAGTGATTAAATCTTCGATTTTCTGGGCGATAAGATTGGCGTCGACACCGCGGGAAAGATTAATAACAAGATGTACACCAAAACCGTCTTTAAGGGCATCAAGTGCAGTAAAGTTTACACAAAAATCAGTTGCGATACCAAAAACGATAACATCAGTTACGCCAGGTTTATGTAATTCACTTGTCAAGGGAGTTTTTGTTCCGTCTTTATCTTCAAATCCTGAATAACTTTCAACATAAGGATTTGCGCCCTTTTGAATAACGGTGTCTTGTGGTTGAACTTTTAGAAGAATACGTGCGCCTGGCGATCCTTGTATGCAGTGGTCAGGCCACATTACCTGTCCTTCTACTTTGTATTTTTCATCTTCTGGTTGAAGGGGGAAATCTGCATCAGGAAATGGATTAAATAGTTCAATATTTTTATATCCCTTATCTTTCCATGTTGAAGCAAAAGAGACATGAGATATTGGATCTTTTGGATGCCAGTCTTGGGTAAAAAATATTGGCATGTTATATGCGCGCATATCGTCGGTAAATTTTTGAGCAGCTTTTATATAATTTTCGTTAGTATTGCCATACTCAGGAGTGTTGACGGCAAGCGTTGGTGATGTTTTTTGTAAAGTTCTTGGGTTAATGACTGGTAAGTTAACAAAGTCTCCTTGAATATCAACGATAATAACGCCGATATTATTGTGACGAGGGCTCTTTGTCATGCCGTAGGCAGTGTTAATGATGATCGCAGTGATCATGCATAAGCTGATAAGATATTTTCCAGGATGGTTCATGGTGTTTCTCCTGATAATAAGGTAAAAATGGGTGCTATTTTTCAGATAATTATTCAATTAGAATATACCATGTCGGGAGGGAAAGAAGAAAGAGTTTGAAGAAAAAGAAAAAAGCCCCGAAGAAGGAGAGCTTCTTCAGGGCTAAATAGTAAAAATTGAGGTTTTATTTTATTCTTGTGGTCAAAGATGACGATGATGATGACGATGATGATGACGATGATGATGAAGCAGTAGGATAGGAGCGCGTTGTTAATCTTCTTAAGAATGCATCAGTCTTAGCGCGTTGGACGTTAACTCCTGCTTTTTCAAATGCTTGAACCTCTTCTTCTGTCATACCATCGTTCGCATCGATAAGATAGTTAACGGTAAAGGTACGTTTATTGTCTTGTGCATATTTTTGAAGGTTTAGTAATGCAGCGATAGACCCTTCTGGGGTAATGCCTCGAGAGAAGTTAAGCACGAAATGCGTTTTATTTCCACGTTTTAAGCTGCCGTCCATCGTGAAAGTATCGCAATAATCAGTAGCAAGTCCAAAGATAATGAGTGTGTTAATTTGTGCTGCGCGTAATTTTGCGTCAAGGCCAGTATCATTACCAGCATTGTCATCAAATCCTGAGTAGCTATCAATTTTAGGATCTTGGCCTTTTTGTTGCACTAAATCACCTTTTTGATGGATACCGCGAATAAATTCTGCGCCATGCGTGCCTTGTACGCAATGATCTGGCCATAGCGTTTGATCTTGGCCGTTAGGAGTTTTTACTTGATCAAATGGTTTTTTGCCTTGGGCTTTCCAGAGTGGATGTGATGCGAATGAGATATTATCTAATGTGTGCCAATCTTGAGTGTGTGCAATTCTAAAGCCATGTGCTCTTAATGTGGCAATAAAATTGATTACAGCTTTTTTATATTGCTCATCTGTACCGGGAACAGCAAGTGCACCAGGGCCTGTTTGTGTAGTGACTATTTTTTCCCTGCTGAAGACGAGAAATCTTCGCTCTTTGACGCGTGTTTGGATGGGATCTGGTTTTTGCAAGAAATCGTTTTGAAGGTCGATTGTCAGCGCCATTACCTGATCTTGTTCATTCTGAGTATCTGTCCCTGCATACATGCTGCATGCTAAGCTTGCAAGTAACAAAGTGTATAATTTATTTTTCATGAAATCCCCTCATAGTGGTTTGATTAATGCTATTCGGGAGTATAACAGTTTTTCTGTTTTTCACAAGAAAGTGTGCTGTGCTCGGCAGTTTTTTATTGCGGTACGCCCAGGCCACTGGTGATTTCGATCAGTTCACGTGTGATTGCAGCTTGCCGTGATTTATTGTATGCAAGCCGTGTTTGCGTCAAAAGATGTTCAGCGTTACGTGTTGCACCATCCATCGATAAGAATCGTGCAGATTGTTCTGCAAGGAGCGATTCATATAAAAGTTGTGTCAGCATGGCGTGCAGTTTGATTCGTTCAAGATACGCTTGCAACGGATCTTCAGCCTGCGGCGATATAGAAAGATGGGTAATATGGGGCTGTTGAATGAAAAAAGTGCGCGGAATACTATTAAACAGTGTTACCCGCGTGGTCTGTGTTTTTAAAATAATATCCGTAAGACGCTGTGCAATGGAGACAAAGGTTGCGATAGAGAATTGATTAAAAGAGAGCTCAGGCTCTTTTCCATGAGCACGAATAAATTTTGTCGCGTGTGTTCCAATCGTAATGATACGATCAGTTTGAGAGAGTGTATGGTGTTGAGAAAAAAAGGTAAAGAGATGCTCGTTAAAAGCGCCACAAAGACCCTTTTGAGATCCCATCAGTATAATGAAAGGAGGCTGCGAAGTGGTAAGCTGCTGATGTGGTGATTGTTCGTGCGTCTGTGGTTGTTCCGCTTGGAGGCGTATGTAGTGCTCAAGCGCCTTATTAATACCCTCTTGATATCTCGTTAAAAACGTATGTTTTTTACGCAAACGACCTTGCAACGACATGGCGATGAGACGCATAGCGCTCGTTGTTTTATGAATTGTTTGAATAACTTTAATTCTTTGACGAAGTTGTGCAATATGAGACATATGAGTGACAACCAAATGTTAATAAATACCTTACCTTTACTTTAAGCGATGTTTGTTTTCTGAGCAAGAAAAGGATCAATATTTTTTATGATAGTTATTGTCGATGCATATAATATTTTAAAATACGTGCACGGCTCTGACGGCGTTGGAGAGCGGGAAAAGGAAGATTTTTTAAGTGTAGTACGGGTTCGCGCGCGCATGAAACAATACAATGTCATCGTGGTTTTTGATGGGGGCTCTTCATCATACCCGCTCCGCTATGATGATCATGGTATTGAAGTGATGTACGCAGGAAATCGGCAAAGCGCTGATCATGCGATTGAAGCATTATGCGGTACGTATCGTGGTCGCGAGGTGGTTGTTGTGTCAGCTGATCGAATGTTATGTCAGGCCGTGAAAAAACTTAATGCGGTGTGCATTGAACCCCCGCTGTATCTGCACCGGATACATGAGTCGAGAAGGCAGAAAGAGCGTGGATTGGTTACGGCGCTGTCTTATGAAGATAAGGATGGCAAAAATATATCTTCTGAAGAATTTCATGCTATGATGGAAAAGGCTGCGCAACAAGCACGTGTTAAAGCGATTGATTACGAAGATGTACCTTCATCGCGCATGCGACCATCACAGAAAAAATCGCGGTCAGAAACGATTTTAGAGCGAATCATTGAGAAATTATGAAATCTGGATCACTGACTTATTCGTATAATGATATCGAAATTCCGGTTCGGCTGTTACACCAGTATCTGGGATTAGTTCATATTATTGGGTTTACGGGAACATTGGGTGCAGGAAAAACGACCTTAGTAAAAGCGCTGCTCGACTATTGCGGCGTAGAAGGGTTTGTGCAAAGTCCTACGTTTATGTACATGAACATTTATACAGGTCAGAATGGGCGCTCTTTTTACCATTTTGACTTATATCGTATGCATACCCGCGAGGAGTTTATGAGTGAAGGCTTTGCAGAGTATCTTACGGAACCGAGCAGCGTTTGTCTTATTGAGTGGCCTGAAATTATTATGCCATTACTCAAAAAAAATGTATGTATCGTGTCACTTGAGTATGTAACTGAAGATACGCGAAACATGCGTTATGAGCTTTTATAAGCGTTCCTGTAGAGCATAAGCTCTGTGTTTGTAGTAATAAGCATTAATTTTCTCATATTGGTGTTGAAATTCTCTGAAAAAAGCTCTAAACTTAAGGCCGTTGTTATGGGGTGAGATTCCCGAGCGGCCAAAGGGGGCGGACTGTAAATCCGCTGGCTAAGCCTTCGTAGGTTCGAATCCTACTCTCACCACCAGATAAAATGATATGTGCGGGAATAGCTCAATTGGCTAGAGCGACAGCCTTCCAAGCTGTAGGTTGCGGGTTCGAGCCCCGTTTCCCGCTCCAGATATGCTGGCGTAGCTCAGTTGGTAGAGCAGCTGATTTGTAATCAGCAGGTCGCTGGTTCAAATCCAGTCGCCAGCTCCATCACAATATACGCAAATTTGTTGATTGTTTTTTTGTTTTTTTTTGTTACTATAAGACTGAAGCTTTCTCGCGCGTACATGAACTGAAGATTATGTAGGCCCACGTAGCTCAGTTGGTTAGAGCACTTCCTTGGTAAGGGAGAGGTCACCGGTTCGATTCCGGTTGTGGGCTCCATAACCGCTGAGGTCATACATGGTTTTTAAAAAGAAAATAATGGGGTAGATAGTATATGGCTAAAAATCGAGTTACCACGCATCTAGCATGTGAAATGTGCAAAGAGCGTAATTATTCGCAAATTGTTGCTAAAGGGCGTACAGTTGGCTCATTGAAATTAAATAAATATTGCCCACGGTGTCGTAAGCATAACGCGCATAAAGAAACAAAATGATGAAGGCCAGTAGCTCCAACGGTAGAGCAGCAGACTCCAAATCTGATGGTTGGGGGTTCAAATCCCTCCTGGCCTGCCATCACATAATGATGGCTGCGTGGTTATAAAATAGATGCTGTCGGGTAGTGTTAAGGATGCATATGAAACAGTTTTCAAAATTTCTTCGTGAAGTTAAACTTGAATTATCGCGTGTAGAATGGCCTCGATTTCAAGAGTTTATAGGTGCTGCTCTTGTGACATTGGTTGTCGTGGTAGTATTCGCTATTTTCTTGGGGGTAGTGGATAAGCTGATTTCAGTTGTTGCTAAGCACATGTTCGATTATAGCCGTTGATGGCGGAAAAGAAAGAAGGGTTCATGAAACGCTGGTATGTTGTCCAGGTATATGCGGGATATGAAGAATCTGCTCGCACTGATATTTTGAAAAGAATTCAAGAGCAGGGAATTCAAGAAAAGTTTGGAGAGATTCTTATTCCATCTGCAAAGGCGCAGGGCGTCTTTGGTATGGTGGTCGATGAGAAGGATCGCCAGCTGTTTCCTGGATATATGCTGGTAGAAATGGATGCTTCCCCTGAGTCGATTCGCTTGGTAACCCAATCACCGCGAGTTGTCCGTTTTCTTGGAGGGAAGGATCCTGTTCCTTTGGCTCCCAAGGAGGTTGATCGGGTTCTTGCTCAAATTCGCGGAGAAGTTGCTGTTTCAACGGAAAAGCGCACCTTTGAGGTTGATAAAGAGGTGGAAGTCGCGTCGGGTCCATTCGCTGGGTTTGTTGGTATTGTCGACAGTGTTGATGATAAAGCAGAGAAGCTGACGGTAATGGTCAGTATTTTTGGTCGTATGACGCCGGTCGAATTAAGCTTCGATCAGGTTAAACAATAGAAATGGTAGAGAAGCATGGCAAAAGAAGTTAAGGCTCGTTTAAGAATGAAATTGGTAGGTGGTGCTGCAACACCTGCCCCCCCAGTTGGTTCTATGTTGGGTCAACATGGTGTGAATTTAATGGATTTCTGTAAGAAATTTAATGCAGCGACGGGAGATCGTAAGGGACAGACTGTCCCTGTGGTTGTTACCGTTTATGTTGATAAATCATTTGAATTTATTGCAAAAACGCCACCAACATCTGAGTTGATTAAAAAGAAAATTAATCTTGCAAAAGGTTCTCCTCGTTCGCATGATCAAAAGGTAGGAAAGATTACCATGGCAGAAATCGAAGAGATTGCTCGTATTAAAATGCCTGATTTAAATGCCTTTACGCTTGAGCAGGCAATTAAGATGGTTGCTGGAAGTGCGCGAAGCATGGGCGTTGAGGTTGTATGAAATCGGCTATTGCGAAGGGGATCTAAATCATGATGGCAAAAAGAGGTAAAAAATATCGAAAGGCTGCTGAGGCCATAGAGAGTGGGGAGCGACAGCATGTATTGGCTGCTCGTGATGCACTAGCGCGTATTAAATCATTAGCATATGCAAAGTTTGATGAGACGGTAGATGTCCATGTTAATTTGGGTATCGATCCTGAGAAAGGCGAGCAGGTGGTTCGGAGCTCTGTCGTATTGCCGCATAGTATTGGCAAGGTAGTGAAGATATTAGTATTTGCTCGCGGTGATCAAGCAACAGAGGCGCTGAAGGCGGGAGCTGATTATGTCGGTGCAGAAGACTTGATTCAAAAAATTGAAGCGGGATGGACCGACTTTAATTTTGCTGTTGCAACGCCCGATATGATGATTCCTGTAGGAAAAGTTGCACGTATCCTTGGGCCACGTGGGCTTCTTCCTAATAAAAAAACAGGAACGGTCACAGAAGAGGTTGGTAAGGCAGTAGTCGATCTCAAGCGGGGACGATTATTCTTCAAAAATGATAAGAGTGGTCTTGTTCATTTTAGTATTGGTAAAGTTTCATTCGATGTTGATACATTGCTTGATAATCTTCGTATGTTTATTCGCGCATTGACCGCATCTAAGCCGGCTGCTGCTCGTGGTGTTTTTATTCAAAAAGTGACCGTTGCATCGACAATGGGTGTTGGGGTGCAGGTTAATCCAGCAGGATTATAGTAGACGGCGAAGGGGAAAAATCGATGAATCGACAACAAAAAGAAGCATGCGTCTCGCAAGTACGACAAGCTATTTCAGAGAGCTCTACGCTCTTTGTCATAGGAATTCAGGGATTAGCAGTGAGCGAGCTTGAAGGTTTAAGGCGTAGTATTCGTCAGCAGCATGGCTTATTGCGTGTTGTAAAAAATACTTTAGGATCACGTGCACTTGAGGGTATAGATGGTATTGTGGATGTGCGCTCATATCTTCATTCTCAAGTGGCATTGGTGCTTTCTCAGGAAGATCCGGCAGCATTGGCAAAATTGTTATGCGAACGATCTCAAAGTATGCCTAAGCTCTCTATCGTAGCTGGGTGTGTTGATAAGCGAGTAATAGGTGCTGATATGGTGCGGTATCTTGGAACCTTGCCTCCCTATGAAGTGCTGGCAGCACAAGTATGTGGAGCATTAAAAGGGCCATTGGTAGCGCATGTCAGTGTCTTAAAGCAAGTAATGATCAAGTTTGTGTGGGTGCTTAAGCAGATTCAAGAAAAGGGAGGCGGCGAATAGGCAAACAAAACTTTAACTAAAGAATAAATAAAGAAATACGTTTAAATATGAAGACAGGAGCTGTCATGTCATCTAAAACAATCGAATCATTGGTAAATGATATTAGCAAGTTGACCGTTATTGAGCTTGCAGAATTGACGAAAGAGCTTGAAGGAAAGTTTGGCGTTTCAGCAATGGCAATGCCCGTTGCAGGCGCGCAAGCAGCGGCTCCTGCTGCTGCAGCTGCACCAAAAGATGAAGAGAAAACTGAATATAAAGTTGAGCTTGTAAGCGGTTCTGAAGAAAATAAGATGAAGATCATCAAGGCGTTGCGCCAAGTTAAAAAAGATCTTGGTCTTATTGAAGCTAAAAAGCTTGTAGAAGAAGCACCTTCTGTTATTGCAGAAAGTGTTCCAGCAGCCGATGCGAAAGCGATGAAAGAAGCGCTTGAAGCGGCCGGTGCGAAAGTAAAACTTTCATAAAAGAAAGTTTTATGAAGCCGCATGGTCGTCGGCAACGGAGTTGAGAGGGGTTTTTGAAGAGTTAGAGGAGCAGCTACATGTCAAGCCTGAGTAGAGGCAAAGAAGTAATTCGCCGGTCATTCGGACGCATTAAAGATGTGATTCCCGTGCCAGATCTCATTGAGGTGCAATCGCGATCTTTTAATGAATTTGTGCAGTTGGATTATTTGCCGTCTGAGCGTGTAGCTGTTGGATTGGAGAAGGTCTTTCGAGATGTTTTTCCAATAGCATACAGCGATCGAATGTCACTCGAGTATGTCAGTTATGAGTTAGGTAATTGGACGTGCACGTGCGGTGGTTTAGCGGGGATTGTTAATCGTTATACATGGGATTGTTTATCGTGTAAAAAGTCGGGATGTTCTCGGCTTGATGCGCAACTGACATGTCCACATTGTGCTGAAAAAACAGCATCGTATAGAACATGTGCAAATTGTTTAACGCGAGTCTCGCTTCATCTGCCGCTTACTATTGATGAATGTCGATCGAGTGGTCAAACATTTTCAATGCCATTGAAGGCGACCATTCGGTTGGTGAGTTGGGACGTTGATGAGCAAGGTAATAAGCTCATGCACAGTATTAAAGAACAGGAGATCTTTTTTGCAGATATCCCTGTTATGGCTAATGTATATGAAAAGCATGGCCGTATTATGCTGGGTAATTTGGGTACTTTCTTAATTAATGGCGTTGATCGTGTCATTGTAAGTCAGTTGCATCGTTCTCCGGGGGTTGTCTTTTCTCCAAGTAAAAAAATTAAAGATATTCGTGGAAAGAGTCATTATCTTGCGCGTATTATTCCTATGCGTGGTTCTTGGATGGATCTTGAGTTTGATGTTAATGATTTTCTCTATGTTCGTATCGACAAAAAGAAAAAATTGCTGGCAACTACCTTTTTGCAGGCGCTTGGTATTCCACGTGATGAGATTGTTTCATTATTTTATCAAGCGGATACGCTTATTGCAGAGCGCGGCTCATTGTATCAGCCTTTAAGTGAGGCAGCCGTAGGTATGCGTCTTGAAGAAGGAATGATTGAGAGCTCAGGAGCAGCATCTCTGATTGGCAAGAAGTTGACTTTGCCAGCGATTGAACAGCTTAAAGCTGCTGGTGTTACGCGTCTTTTGTTGCGAAAAGAGGCGTTGTTAAATCGCGTTGTTGCAACGGACGTTGTTGATGCGCAGACAGGTGAAGTATTGCTTGAACAGGGAAGTTCTCTGACTGAAGAGCGTATTACGCGACTGCAAGCATATTCGCATATACAGTTTTCGCTCATTGCTGCTTCAGGATATACTGCGCAACCAACAATTTCATTAACACTTGCACAAGATAAGTGTCGTTCACAAGAGGAAGCTTTGCGTGAGTTGCATACTAAATTGTGGCCCGGTGATAGTTCATCGCTTAAAGAAATTAAAGAAAGTCTTGAAAATCTTTTCTATAATCAGCGATTTTATGACTTAACAAAAGTTGGTCGTGTTCGCATGAACCGTAAGCTTGGTCTTGCCATTGATGATCGAGTGACTGTTTTAACACGTGAAGATATTCTTGCAACGATGCGTTATTTGGTTAATCTTCGTGAGCGCGGTGAAGGGGAGCTTGATGATATTGATCACCTTGGCAACCGACGTGTACGCTTAGTTGGTGAATTGTTGATGAATCAAGTCTATTTGGGCTTTTTACGTATAGAGCGTATTGTTCGTGAGCGCTTTAGAGTTCAAGAGTTTCACGGTGCTTTAATGCCACAGGACTTTTTGAGTGTTAAGCCATTAAGTGCGGTGTTGCGTGAATTCTTTGGAACAGGTCAATTGTCTCAATTTATGGATCAGACAAATCCTCTTTCAGAGATAGCTCACAAGCGTCGTCTTTCTGCGCTTGGGCCCGGGGGCGTGTTAAAGGATCGGGCTACCTATGAAATTCGTGATGTGCATACGTCACATTATGGGCGAATATGTCCTATCGAAACGCCAGAAGGCCAAACCATCGGATTGATTTCTTCGCTTGCAACCTATGCTATTGTTAATGAACTTGGTTTTATTGAGACAGGTTATCGTCCTGTTCATAATCGCATGGTTCAAGATGAAGTTGTATTTTTAGATGCATTTCAAGAAGCTGGTAAATATGTTGCGCAAGCGAATGAGCCGAATCCAAAGAGCAATCGTCTTGAGCATAAATTTGTTTTTGTAAGGCACGATGGAAACTTTATGTACACTGATGTCGATAAAGTTGACTATGTTGACTTGTCGCCAAAGCAGTTGGTCTCTGTCGCTACCGCTTTAATACCATTTTTAGAACATGATGATGCAAGTCGTGCATTGATGGGCGCAAACATGCAGCGACAAGCTGTTCCTTTAATTCGGCCAGAGCCGCCATTGATCGGAACGGGGATGGAAGCTGAAATTGCTCGCGCATCAGGATCATGTATTGTTGCACGTCGCGCTGGTGTTGTTGATTATGTATCATCTGATAAGATCGTTGTCCGTGCTGATGAATCAGCATTTGGTAATGTTGAAGATTGGATATCGCAAGGTGTTGATGTATACCATCTTCGTAAGTTCCAGCGATCAAGTCACTTTACCTGGGTGCATCAATCACCTGCTGTGAAACCGGGGGATCATGTTGCTGAAGGCGATATGCTTTCAACTGCGGCTTCGATTGAGCAAGGAGAGTTAGCGCTTGGAAGAAATCTTCTTGTGGCGTATATGCCATGGTATGGTTATAATTTTGAAGATGCTATTGTGCTCAATAAACGACTTGTCAATGATGCATTAAGCTCTGTATTTATTGATGAGTATGTGGTTGAAGCGCGAGATACGAAACTTGGGCCTGAAGAAATTACACGAGATATTCCTAATGTGAGTGAAATTGCATTGGCGGGATTGGATGAAGATGGTATTGTCCGCGTTGGTACTCGTGTTAAAACGGGTGACATCTTGGTCGGTAAGGTTACGCTGAAGGGAGATGTTCAATATTCTCCCGAAGAGAAGTTGCTTCGTGCTATTTTTGGTGAAAAATCACGTGAGGTTCGTGATACATCATTACGTGTTCCGCCAGGTTTGTCCGGAACGGTAATTGGTGTGAAAATCTTTTCTCGTAGTGGTGTTCGTAAAGATAAACGCTATCGTGATTTAGTGATTCGTGAGACGGCGCGTCTTGAAGCAGACTTTACGATGCAAATGGCTTCGGTTGAAAAGATGGTTCATCAGAAGCTTGTGTCGCTGATGGAGGGCAAAAAGCCTCAAGCCAAAACTTCAAAAGACGTAGTGCAGGATGGTCTACTGAATGTTGAACTGCTTCAAAAACTGAGCTTAAAAGAGCTTTTAGAATTGAGAACAGCTCAGGCCGCGATTAATACAAAAATTGAGCAACTCAAGAAGACCCTTGAAAATCAAGTAAGAATTCTGCGTGGTCTGCAAGAAGAACGTCTTAATCGATTGAAGAAAGGGGATCCGCTTCCATCCGGTATTATTAAGATGATTAAGGTATATATTGCCGCTAAGCGTAGTGTGCAAGTCGGAGATAAACTCGCTGGTCGTCACGGTAATAAAGGGGTTGTTTCCATTATTGTGCCGTCAGAAGATATGCCGTTCTTGGACAATGGAAGAGCAATTGATATTGTCTTAAACCCTATTGGTGTGCCATCGCGTATGAATATTGGTCAAATTCTTGAAGCGATTTTGGGAAGTGTTGGTCATGAAATGGCGCATCGTCTTGGTGAACAGATCGCTCAGGAGAGCTATGATTCATTGAAGGGTCATTTACAATTGTACTATGGCAAAGACCTTATTGATGATTATGAGAAGCATCATGGACGTGATGAAGTCACCGAACTTGCGCGGCGTACAGCTCGCTATGGTGTACGCTTCAAAACTCCTGTATTTGATGGTGGAAGTTTTGAAGAAGATATTCAACCATTGCTTCGCTCTCTCGATCTTCCAGAAACGGGTACTTATCGGCTGCGAGATGGTCGAAGTGGAGAGTATCTTGATCAGCCTGTTACAGTAGGCACAACCTATATTATGAAATTAAATCATATGGTTGATGACAAGTTGCATGCTCGATCAGTTGGTCCTTACTCGCTTGTTACGCAGCAACCATTAGGAGGTAAAGCTCAAATGGGAGGTCAGCGATTTGGTGAGATGGAATTCTGGGCGCTTGAAGCATATGGCGCTGCATATGCGTTGCAAGAAATGTTGACGTATAAATCCGATGATATTGCAGGTCGTCATAAAGTCTATGAAGCTATTGTTCGTGGTGAAGATATACCGACGCCGGGACTGCCTGAGTCGTTTAATGTGTTAGTAAAAGAGCTGCAAAGTCTTGCGTTACGCATAGATTTATTAAAAAGCAGCAAGGAGGAGTCAGGTGAGTAATCAGATTCTTGAACGATTTAAGGAATATATCCGTTCGAATCAGTTTAATGCTATTCGTATTAGTCTTGCGCCTCCAGAGCGATTTGAATCATTATCATATGGTGAGGTTAAACGTATTGAGACAATTAACTATCGCACACTGAAGCCCGAACGTGATGGTCTTTTTTGTGCGCGTATTTTCGGTCCGGTAAAAGACTGGGAATGTAATTGTGGTAAATACAAGCGCATGAAGCATCGTGGGATTACCTGTGAGAAGTGCGGTGTTGAAGTTATTCAATCGCGTGTACGACGTGAGCGAATGGGGCATATTAAGTTGGTGGCGCCGGTGGTACATATTTGGTACCTTAAGGGAATTCCAAGTTATTTGAGTCTCATTCTTGATATGCAGGTGCGCGATCTCGAGCGTGTGATCTATTTTGATGCATATATGGTTGTTCATCAAGGAAGATCCGCTTACTCAAGAAAAACAGTTCTTGAGTCATCTGATTATGAACAATATGTGATGCAAAATCCTGATGATATTGAGTTTAAAGCTGAAATGGGTGCAGAGGCACTCTTGCAAGTTCTTTCTATGATGAATCTTGATCATGAGATTGCGCTTCTCAATGAAGGTTATGAAAAAACTTCTTCTGTCGCACTTCGTCATAAGATTATGCGATCGATTAAGGTTTTAAATAATTTACGGCAGGCAAAGCTGCGGCCTGAATGGATGATTCTTAAAGTGCTTCCTGTTTTGCCACCGGATTTGCGCCCGTTAGTTCCTCTTGATGGTGGTCGATTTGCAAGCTCTGATCTTAATGAATTATACCGTCGTGTATTAAACCGTAATATTCGTTTACAGCGTTTAATTGAAATTGATGCGCCTTCTGTGATCATCAAAAACGAAATGCGTATGCTTCAAGAATCGGTTGATGTTTTGATTGATAATGGTCGTCGGGGCCAAGAAGCGCGTAATAGCAATCGTCGACCCTTGAAATCGTTGAGTGGTGGTTTGCGAGGGAAGCAAGGTCGCTTCCGTCAGAATTTGCTTGGTAAGCGTGTTGACTACTCAGGTCGTTCTGTCATTGTTGTTGATCCTGAACTACGTATGGATCAATGTGGATTGCCAAAAGCTATGGCTCTCGAACTCTTTAAGTCTCATGTATATGCAGGATTATTAGAGCGAGAATTTGCGCCAAATCTTCGTAGTGCGCGTCGCATGGTGGAAGAGTCTGTTCCTGAGGTATGGGATGTCCTTGCTGATGTTGTTAAAGAGCATCCGGTGCTTCTGAACCGTGCTCCAACATTGCATCGATTAGGTATCCAGGCGTTTTATCCTTTACTTGTGGATGGTAAAGCGATCAAGATTCACCCGCTCGTATGTAGCGCTTTTAACGCAGACTTTGATGGTGACCAGATGGCGGTTCATATTCCATTGAGTCGTCGTGCAATTCGTGAATCTAAGCAGTTAATGTTATCGGTTCGCAATCTTTTATCCCCATCAAATGGCGGTCCAGTAGCAGTTCCTTCACAGGATATGGTACTTGGACTGTATTATCTTACTAAGCTCCGTTATAACACTAAAGGGGCTAAATCAACTTTTTCTTCCATCAATGAAGTGGTGATGGCATATACTGCTCAAGAGATTGCGCTTCATGCTCCTATTACTGTACGCCTTCCATCAGGTGCGTTTGTCGAAACGACAACAGGACGCGTTTTACTGTATGAAGGATTGCCGTATAGTGCTGACTTTTCGCTGATTAATAAAGTTATGACGCGCGGTGATGTGAAATGGTTGGTAGAATGTGTGTATCATGAGTTTGGCGCTGAAGCAACAACGCTTTGTCTTGATAACTTAAAACGACTTGGATGTCGTCATTCAACAATGTCCGGTGTTTCATTTACGATGGACGGTCTTATCTATCCTGATGGAAAAGATGATATTATCAAGCGCGCTGAACAAGAAGTTGAAAAAATTGAACAACTCTATCAAGATGGTGTCATTACCAATGGTGAACGCTACAACAAAGTAGTAAGTACCTGGACACATGCAACAACTGCTGTTTCTGCAAGTATGAACAGACGTTTTAAAGAAGACGATCGCGTTGCATATCTTAATGAAAAAAAGGACATGAAGCCATTTAACCCGGTATTTATGATGCTTGATTCTGGTGCAAAAGGATCTGCGGATCAGATGAAGCAGGTTGTCGGTATGCGTGGATTGATGTCGAAGCCATCAGGTGAAATTATGGAAACGCCGGTAAAGGCGAATTTCAAAGATGGGTTAAGTGTGTTTGAATACTTCGTATCAACACATGGTGCGCGTAAGGGACAATCTGATACAGCACTTCGAACCGCAAACTCTGGTTATCTTACGCGTCGATTGGTTGACGTTGCCCATGACGTTGTTATTACAACGATCGATTGTAAAACATTAGACTATATAGAAGTTGAACCGTTGCAAGAGGGTGGAGATATTATTTATCCGCTCGCACAACGTTCCTATGGTCGTATTGTTGCGCGTGATGTAAAGGATCCGATTAGTGGTAAAGAGCTCTTTAGGCAAGGTGAAATGGTATTCAGGGATGATCTTGAAAAGCTGGCTGCATCAGCGGTTTCAAAAATTGCTGTTCGATCGGTACTGACCTGTAAGGCGAAGCGTGGGGTTTGTTCCTATTGCTACGGAATGGATCTTTCGCGACGAGAGCTTGTTGATGTTGGTGCTTCAGTGGGTATCGTTGCTGCGCAATCTATCGGTGAACCCGGCACGCAGTTAACGATGAGAACGTTCCATATTGGTGGTACAGCGACTTTATCTGAGCAATCATCATTTATTACTAAGTATGATGGTATTGTACAATGGCGCAATATTATTACGATTAAGAATCGAGCTGGTGAAATTATTGTCATGAATCGTAACGCTCGCATTGTGATTGTTTCTTCTGATGGAAGGCAGTTGCAAAGTCATACGCTTGATTATGGTTCACGGTTAATGGTCGCTGATGGCGAACGGGTAAAAGTAGATACAGTCCTTGTTGCCTGGGATCCAAATAACCGTGTAATATTGACTGAAAAGCCGGGTATTGTACGCTTAATCGATCTCATTCCGAACGTAACGGTGCAAGAAACGTTAAATGAGGCGACACGTCGTCGTTCATTGCAAGTTCTTGATTATAAGAGTGATCGTTATCATCCCGCAGTAAGCATTATTTCTGGTCCAGATGAAGATGAGCTTGCGCAGTATTATCTACCCACAAGCGCGGAAGTTATTGTAGCTAATGGGCAAGAAGTTGCTGTTGGCGATATTTTAGCGAAAATTCCTCGTGAAATGTCGAAGAGTCGTGATATTACTATTGGTGCTCTTCCTCGTATTGCGGAACTTTTTGAAGCACGTGTACCAAAAGATGCTGCTATTATTGCCGATGTATCGGGGGAAGTTGTTGTCAAAGGTATTGTACGAGGGCTTCGTAAAGTATCGATTGTTAATAACGAAACCAGTGAATCATTTGATTATTTTATTCCTCGTGAGAAGCAGCTTAACGTTGCGCATGGAGATATGGTTGCCGCGGGAGATCAGCTCACTTCCGGTTCGCCAGTACCGCAAGATTTACTGCGTATTATGGGTATGCAAGTATTACAGCGTTATCTCGTAGATCAGGTACAGAGTATTTATCGACATCAGGGCGTTAATATTAACGATCGTCATATTGAATTGATTGTACGGCAGATGTTGCGAAAAGTTCGTATTGTTGATCCGGGCAATACTGATTTTCTGATTGGTGATCGTGTCGATAAGATTCATCTTGAAGAGATCAATCATGCGCTTAATAGTGAAAGTAAGCGCCTTGTCAAAGCTAAGCCTGTGCTTATGGGTATTACGGTTGCTTCGTTAGGTACAGAAAGCTGGATGTCAGCCGCATCGTTCCAAGAGACAACCAGGATTCTTTCAGAAGCGGCTATCTCTGGTCAAGTTGACTATCTTTACGGTTTGAAGGAGAATGTAATAATAGGAAGGTTAATTACCGCGGGAACTGGGGTAGAGTCATTCCGAGTGAAATATCTTGGCGAGACCTTTAAACAGCAGTAACCAATACTATTAATGGAGGCGCGTAGCTCAGTGGTAGAGCACTGCTTTGACGTAGCAGGGGTCAGCGGTTCAATCCCGCTCGTGCCTACCAGCTTAATAGTAGTAAAAAAATGAAGGTTTTTATAATGGAAAAAGATCAGAAAAGTAACATAATTGATTCATTTAAAGTGCATCCGAGCGATACAGGATCTGTTGAGGTTCAAGTAGCATTGCTCACAGAACGTATTCAGCATGGAATTGGCGACCATTTGAAAGTTCATGCCAAGGACTATGCTTCAAGGCTTGGACAAGTAAAATTAGTAGGGCAACGAAGACGTCTTCTTGCGTACTTGAAGCGTCAAGACGTTCAGCGTTACGAGGCGCTTATCGCTCGTCTTAAGTTACGAAAATAATGTTTGATCAACGACGCATTGACATGAAATATATTGAGGAAATTGCATGAAAGAAAGACGATATACACTACCGGAATCAGGTTTAGAATTGGTACTGGGAAAATATGCTGGCCAAGCAGATGGAGCAGCATGGCTTCAACAGGAGGGTACCGTTGTTCTTGCTACGGTTGTATCATCGCCTGTTCAAGAATTTCCTGGTTTCTTACCATTAAGCGTTGATTACCGAGAACATTTTTCAGCAGCAGGAAAAATTCCTGGCGGTTATTTTAAGCGGGAAGGACGATTCAGCGACCGCGAGGTTCTTAACGCACGTTTTATAGACCGTGCGCTGAGACCATTATTTCCTGAAGATTATTTTAATCAGGTACAAGTCTTATCAACGGTATATTCTGTTGATAAAGAGCATATGCCGCATGTGCTTGCATTGCTTGCATCATCGATAGCACTAACTATTTCGAAAATACCATTTATGGAGCCTGTAGGCGCTGTGGAGGTGGTTCGGTTGGGTGGAAAATGGATTACTAACCCTACCTATACCCAGTCTCAAGAAGCAGATGCACGTGTTATTGTGGCAGGAACCGAAGACGGCATTAATATGGTGGAAGGTTCGGGTCTTGAGATTTCTGAGACTGAACTGATCGATGTATTATTTCTTGCACATGACAGTATTCGCAAACAGGTTGCATGGCAGCGTGAGATTGCGCGTGACTGTGGTGTTGCGAAGGAATCTTCGAGTATTTCCTTCGATTGGAATGAATGGAAACAGCGTATAAAAGCAATTATTACTCCTGAACGTGTACGACCTATGTTTCAAGCAGATAAGCTTGTGCGTGGTAAAGTACAATCAGCGCTTAAAGAATTATTGATAGAACAGTATCGTGAAGAGCTTAAGCAGGCTGCGGTAACGAGTAAAATCTTAGAATATCTTTTTGACAAAGTATTATGCGATATTGTTACCGAACTGTGCTTTGAGCTTGATAAGCGTGTTGATGAGCGGCCATTTCATCAGGTTCGTACCGTTTCAACAGAGGTTGGCATATTGCCGTGCGCACATGGATCAGCGCTTTTTGTACGGGGACGAACACAGGCGTTGGTAAGCGTTACGCTGGGTGGTGGTCAAGATGCTGCCAAAATCGACCGCCTTATGGGAGAAACTGTAGAAAAAACATTTATGCTCCACTATAATTTCCCACCCTTTTCCGTTGGCGAAGTTAAACCGCTTCGTGGTCCAGGGCGTCGTGAAATAGGGCATGGATATCTTGCTGCATCGGCTCTCGAGCGTATGTTGCCAACGGGTGAAGAGTTTCCTTATACGGTAAGAATTGTTGCTGATATTTTGGAATCTGATGGTTCGTCATCGATGGCGACTGTATGTGGCTCTACCATGTCATTAATGGATGCTGGTGTTCCTCTTAAGCGTATGGTAAGTGGCGTTGCTATGGGATTATTGAGAAATTCGCGCGGAGATTTCCGTGTGTTAACTGATATTGCAGGTATTGAAGATGCGTATGGGTTAATGGACTTCAAAGTTGCAGGAACTGAAACGGGGATTACCGCCGTTCAAATGGATATCAAACATAAAGGTGGATTGACGCGAACAGTCTTTGAGCAAGCGCTTGCTGCTGCTCGACAGGGAAGGCTTCATATTCTTCAAGAGATGCAAAAGGTTATGTCTGAGCCGCGTAAGCAGCTATCAAGTCTCGTTCCGCAAGTTGTTTCATTCCGTGTTCCAACGGATAAGATCGGTGCGATTATTGGCACTGGTGGTAAAGTCATTCGTGAAATTATCGAAAAAACAGGAACATCGATCGATATCGAAGATGACGGGTTGGTGAAAATTTATGGTCAACCGGGAGAGAAGCTTGAACAAGCAATTCGCACGGTGAAATCTTTGGGTGGGCTTATTGAGCGTGGTACCCGCTATGAAGGCATAGTGAAGCGTTTGGCTGAATTTGGTATTTTTGTTGAAATTGTGCCGGGTCTTGATGGTCTTGTGCATATTTCGACCATTCCACGAGCGGACCAGCAGCGATTTATGCAAACTATTAAGCCAGGTGATCATGTTACAGTTGAAGTGATGGACTATGAGCAAGCGACCGGTCGTATTCGTTTGATGATCGTTCGTCCATAACAGTTCTCTTTCTTATCATATGAATGATATGAGGTGCGTATGCAACGTATTGATGGACGTTTGCCTGAAGAAATACGAAAGTCTCGGGTTTTGTACGATGTATATCGTTACGCTCCAGGATCAACACTGTTTTCATGGGGCGATACAACCGTTTTATCTGCGGTGACGTTGCAAGCGGGAGTGCCTTCATTTCTAAAAGGGAAGCATGCTGGCTGGTTGACGGCAGAGTATGCGATGCTTCCTGCAGCAACGCATGTGCGCATGACGCGCGATAGTTCGGCTGTAAAGCGTAATGGCAGAGGGATTGAAATTTCACGATTGATTGGCCGTGTATTGCGATCAGTTATTAATCTGTCGCATCTGGGTGAAAACACTATTACGATAGATTGTGATGTTCTGCACGCTGATGGCGGTACGCGTACTGCTGCTATCAATGGTGCATTTTTGGCACTGCGTGCTGCGCAGGCACGATGGTTGCGTAATGGCACTATTAAAGCGCCCCTCTTGCGTGAGGACATTGCCGCGATCTCTGTGGGTGTTGTTGATTCAGAAGTTATGATAGATCTTACTTATGCTGAGGATAGTGCGGCGCAGGCAGATTGTAACTTTGTGTTAACGCGGTCGGGAAAAGTGATTGAAATTCATAATAGCTCGGAGCGAGAACCACTGTTGTGGGAGCAGGTTATTCGCGCGCAAACACTTGCCCAACAAGGGATACAACACTTTTTCGCCATGCTTGATGAGCAACATGCTACGATCAGTTTTTTGGAAATGTTATCACGGGCTGAAAAGATGTAGATTGATACATTCTGGTAATGATATTGTGGAGTTAGTCTGATGAAGTTTCTCGATTTTATTAAGTGCTTGAATAGTGTTTATCATCTTCATCAAGAAAAACCGGTGATTGTCTGTACAACCTCTTCTTACCAAAGTTTTTTTTGGCAACTGATTAAGCGGCATTTTATTGAGCAGCAACAGTTATTTGAAACGCTTAATACAATGTATTTTTCTAAGACTGAAGTTTTAGCTACGATCACCGCTTCTTTTCTTGGCATGTCGCATACGATATTAGTCATCTCATCTAGTGAGGGAAAAATTCGTGAGCTTGACCATGATCTTATTGCATTGCTGAATCGATATCAGGGGCCACATCGATTAATTGTTCTTATTCCTCCTTCACAAAGGCGTGAATGGGAGGAGGATGAAGTTATTGAAATCCCCGAGAAGATCGACCAGACGTTATGTGGTTATATTGTATCATTTGTGACGGGTGATGAACGGGGCAAGTTTGTTGCGCGTGCGTGTGAGACCTTAGATCAAGCGTGTATGTTTGGTATTGGATTACATTTGGTTGGCAAGCAGAGTGAACAGTGGCTTTTTGAGAATATTATACCTGAGCATCAAGGGTCGCTATTTGTTCTTGCGCAGCATCTGCTCGGGCGAGAGAAAAATCAGTTTTACCAACACTGGTCATTGTGGAGAAACCGTTACCCTGATGAATTTTGGATATCATTTTGGAGCGATCGTTTTTGGCATGCATACTTATGGATTGCGTCTCAAAAGCATAGTGCACTATCCGATATTGGATCTGCAATAAAAGGATTACCATTTCGTTTTATGAAGCGCGATTGGACAGCTCTCAATCAACGACACTGTATTAAAGCGCTTGAGTATCTCTATGCCTTTGATTATCAGCTGAAAAATGGCGGCAGTACTACTCCGTTTGAGTTGGTTTTTCAGTTGTTTTTTGTGTAAATATTAATTAAAATTATTATTTTCGGGGGACGTTAATGAACATGTATCAGGTACGCATTATATTTTATTTAAGCATGGCGATGGTTCCCGCTCTTTTCTCGAGTCAAGCGTACATCGCGACCAATAATATGAGAGTGTGTTTTCGAGAAGGAAAAGTTTTTCGTATGGTGCTTTTTTCTTCAAGAATTGGTTTAAAGAGAGCATTTCACGTACGTCCTTATAGCCATGAGAAAGATTGGGAATCAATTACTCAACTTGCTTACAAAGAACTTCCCGCGTTGGCTACATTTAGTTGGTATACTCATAAAGAATATTTAGACGTATTTAATCAACAAATTGTGCCAGCTTTGAGCAGCAATAATATTAAGAAATATGTTGCTGTTAGGGATGGCGAATCAGTTAATGAGGAAAAATTAGTGGGTTTTGTTACTTACAGTATTCGAGAGCCGTTTGGTTATAAAATTGCTCCGGCTATTTGTGGGCGTACAGCATGGATTCATCATCTTGCTATTGAAAAAGCATTCAGAAGACGGGGTTATGGATATGAGCTTGTTCAAGAAGTTTTAAAAGATTGCCGTCGCGCTTCTGTAGGGACAGTGTCTCTTGTTACAACAAGTCATAGTGATCAACTTGCTCGATTTTATGGTCAATCGGGGTTTTACTGTCATAAAAGATCAAGTACCGGGGCAGTGCAATTTGAGCGTCGATTAAAACCGAGTCTTTTAGAGATGTTGTTAGGGGGTTGGGGTGCAAGTTCTTCAAAGAATTCTCATTACTATCATTCCAGCAAAACTTTTTAAATGCTTTCAGTGACTATTATGACATTTGTGATAATCTCATAGAGGGATCTACCGCAATCTTTATAAATAGTAAAAACTTATTGTCCATTGCGGCATCATCGTTTTAGGGTAATTATGAAAAATTATATAACGTATGGGCGATTGGCTCTGCTTGTTTCTATACTTCCGCTTCAGGGTGGGTTTCTCAAGAGTGTTTCATCAACAGCATATGATTTAGCGAAGCGCCATCCCGCAGTTTCTGGCTGTGGATTACTAACGGCTGCAGTTGCATGTAATGCAGCATGTCGTAGAATACATATTCGGCGGCAGGAGCATAATGAGCGTTTGATATGGTCTTGGTTGGATAACACTATGCGTGACTGCCCAACTGCTAGTGACTCTCATGCGGTTGATGATAGTCATAACGATCTGGTTGCGGCGTGGCAAGAATATAAAAAATTATATGGAATATTGCCTCGTTGCGTACTATATAAAAGTAATATTGATAATGTTAAGTTATGTACAAGCGATTATTCAATACCATTTCGATGTGTGGTGCAACAGGATACCAATACTGTTCAACGACGGAAGAAGATCTTTGATAGAATTGGCTGCGGTTTTTTGTGTTCTTACCTCTTTTGTCCTTCTTATTTATATGATCCTAATAAATTTTATCAACAGTGTTTGAATGAGAGTCTGATTGCTCAAGCGAAATCTAAAAAAGATGCTAATTGGCTTTGCACAAAACAACAGGAGCTGGCGCAGCTGAAGGAAGCCGGAGAAAAATTAAAAGCGCCGGAATTTGCTCATATGTGGCTGACAAATTTTAGTTCGATAAAAGATCGTAGCGGTTGGATTCGTCGCTCACCCTTTTTCAAGATACAGGGTGTTTTACGAAGATGCATGAGACATTTTCTTGAGCGATAACAATAATTAAAATCGCCTTCACGCGGAGTGGTAATAATCGAGGATGATGCAAGAATTTATTGAAGTCTGAGCCCTTTTCATCCATTGACTATTAGGAAATTTTTGAAAATATTAATAGTAATATATAGTTAAAATTTACCTGAGAGATAGACTTTTAAGGTGATATTTTAAAGGAATGTTATGAAAAATTATCTGAAATATGTGCATAGCGTGCTTATTCTAGCGATACTCCCCCTTCAGGGAGGCTTTTTTAGAGACTGTTTCACGAAAAGCTTAGTGATGCTTCCTGTGTCTGCTTATGCAAAAAGTGGGTTTGATATTGGTATAGCAACTGCATTGATATGCGGTGCAATATTTATATATAACGGGCAAGGAGCTCAAGAACACATTCCTCAAACAGATGAAGAAACGGAGAGATTGGTATATCGAGGTAATGACCCTGAAGTACAAGCAGCATGGGAAGGATATTACGGTTGTTATGGCACCTACCCCTATTGTTCAGTTTCGAGACAAAATCTTAACAAGGTAAATCTTTGTACGAGTGATTATGCAACCGCGTTTCGATGCGAATATCAAAAATGCCTTAATAAATTTGCACTAGATGTTGCACAAAGAAATGGGCAACCAGAAGATACAACGCTCGCGAATATTAGTAATTATATGTTTAATCGTAAAGCATTATACGAGCAATGCTTATTGCAGTGTTTACAAAATTTGCGTCGTAAGCTTTCCACTGAAGATGATGAATATTTAGTAGAGTACGAAAGACTTATTCAAGCTCAAAGAATTGGGCAGTTTGTTGGTGCAGTATCATTTTTTTCCGAGCGATTTCAAAGTATTAGAAATATTCTCATTGGTCTTGAAATATTCAATGAAAAAATAGTAAAAAACGAATACTCGCGGTTTGTAGGAGCTCGTGAATAAGTGTTGTTTTGATTTGATTTGATTAAAGTATATCGTTTGTGTTCTTCCCCTAATTTTACTAACTATACTTCAATGAGCATCAGATCATGCACGTAAATCTTTATTGGATGTAGCGCTGCTTACTAAAAAGTAAAATGTTGATGCTTGAGTATGGGAGACAAAAAAGGATGGGTTGCCAACATGTCTTCAGTTTGATCGATTGACTAATAGGATATTTTTGGTAATATTAAGAGTAATATATGGTTGAAAAAATAACCTTAGAAGACAACTTTTAAGGTGATATTTTTAAAGGAATGTTATGAAAAATTATCTAAAGTATGTGCACAGCGTGCTTATTCTAGCGATACTTCCCCTTCAGGGAGGCTTTTGGGGTGATTATTGTACCAGGACTTCATCAATGATGTCCGCTTTGCCCGCTTGTTTGAAGAATAGGCGTTTATGGTACGGAGTTAGTGTAGCAGCTACATTGACCGGTGGCGCAATATTTGCGTATCAGATGTATTTTCAAAAAACGCGAAATCAGAATAGATGTCTTCAACACAACGCATCAGGTCACCCTCAAGCAAAAAGTTTAGTCACAGCTTCTCAATCGAATCTATCCTTGAAATCAATTGATGACGTAGAAGATCTAGGCTTATTAAATGGCATAAAATATGCTAGCAGATCGCGTGCACAAGCTAATGATTGGAAAAAGCAAGGGGCTGTCGAGTTAATCTTATATCAAGACAAGACTCCCGTTGGCTGTTTTAGATATACTCCGCGTACTTCTGAGCAAGTAAATATTAATGGTATGGCTATAGATCCAGATCATCAAAGAAAGGGATATGGTGCTTGGTTAATGAGATATATGATAAATGATCTGATCGAAAAGCAAAGGTATTCAACAATAGATCTCATGCAGGCCGCGGACGCAGAAGGTCACGTTGATGAATTTTACAAAAGTCTAGGATTTGTTGAAATTGAGCCGAGTATTGATAACAGTTATTGCACACATATTTATCATAGTCCAGGTAAGTTTAAGGTAAACACCTAATATCAGCGCTTCGATTCTGCTTATCTATTAATGGAAACATAATTTACTTGTATATACATCAGATTGTGCTCAAGGTGTGCTGAAAGCAATGGGTTGCTAAAAGGTGCAGTTCGCGCTATTTCGCAAATGCGATTGCTTCGTATGTATCTCTGTGTGAATAGGCAATCGAATGCTCATTAAAAAGTTGTGTGAGTTCGTGAATCAGTTGTGTGCTGATAAGACGGGCGGTGTCATAGGTTGAGGCTTCAACCATAATGCGTAAAATATCTTCTGTTCCGGAGTAGCGAACGAGTATTCTGCCGGTAGAATATAAATGCTGGGAATATTGTTGCAGCAGTGTGGTGAATGGATCTTCGTTTAAATCAAAGCGCTGTTTAATAGGAATATTTGTCATGACGTGTGGATATGCAACAAACGAATCAAGATTCCAATTTTTGGTGATGATAACAGTTTCAAGAAGTAGCAGCGCATTAAGGAGCGCATCGCCCAGTGGCAACTGATCTTGAAGAATAATATGACCAATCGGTTCGCCACCAATAAGAAGATTATTTTCGATAAGAGCATTGCTCAGATGTCGGGTTCCTACCGGTGTTCTCAAAAGTTTTTTGTTTTGTCCTTTAAAATGTGTCGCTAATCCCTCATTGGTCATTACGGTGCCAACAATTCCTTGTGTTGCTTGATATCGTGGATGTGATGCAAGAATACAGATAATATCGTCACCATTTTTAATGATTCCTTCTTTATTAACAGCAATGACACGATCACCGTCACCGTCAAAAGCAAAACCAATATCTGCTTGTGATAGTGGCATCAGTTGTGCGAGCGTCTGAGGGCTTGTCGAGCCTGCGTGAGCATTAATATTATATCCATTTGGTGTGTGATGGAGATTGATCACATCAGCGCCACAATGAGCAAATAATTTTTGAGCGATGTGTGACGTTGCACCATGTGCATTGTCGACCATCACCCGAATGCCGCGAGCCCATGTTCCCGAAAATCGTTGCAAGAGCGCGTTAATGTATATCTCAGTACCGTGATGCAATGGTGTGTCGATTCCCCAGCCAGTGTGGACGCGCGTTGATTGATGAAAATAATATGAGATGAGCAACTCATCTTCAACGCTGATTGTCCCAGTGCATCTTTCAATAATTTTGATACCGTTGTCATAATAGGGATTATGTGATGCTGATATCACCAGCGCAATGTTTGTATTGTCGAGTTGTTGCATCATAAAAAGCGCCGCGGGTGTTGGTGCAACGAATCCATCGATGATATCAATCGATGATTCAAGCAGTCCCATTTTCAGTGCTGATTTTATCAGTGATGCTGAAATGCGTGTATCATGAATTATCAGAATTTTTGTTGAGGGATATTTTTCATGAAGCCATGCTCCCAAAGCATGGCCTAATCGTATCAATTGTGAAGGGGTAAAAATTCCTTCACCAGCTCTACCGCGAATGCCATCAGTTCCAAAGAGTGTTTGTGTCATTTATGGTAGTGCTTGAAGATATACAATCATTATCGTTGAATAGTTTATCAATCGTAGCGATGAGGGCAAGTGAAAGTCATGATGTGTGAGTGGAATAGTATGTATACCGGTGTACCATTTTGTTGCATCGAGAGAGAGATACGGTGATGTTGCAAGGAATTTTTTACATTCACTGCGTGTTCCCGAGATAGTAATGTTAATAGCAGAAGGTGCAATAATATCATGATGCGGTGCGCTATGCAGTATGTGGATGGGAATTGGTATTGTATACTCAGTGGTAATGATGCTTTGCATTACAGACCACCAGAATGATCCGATGCAGCATGCCCAGATTGTTTGCGCCGGTTTTGTTCTAAAGAGTGTGGTGATGATTTTTTGCATATGTCATACTCCGTTGTGTTGAGAAGTCGATGCAGCATGATAAGTACTTGTTGAGAGGTAAGATTTCTTTGGTATGTGCCGTGCGCGCTGATAATATATGTTCGTGATAGCGCATCTCCATATACTACAAGGCAATCATATGATGTGCTCAGCATTGTTACGGTGCGCAGGAGTTCGGGAAGTGATGTTAATTCCTGTGCTCCCTGTACCTCATGAAGGGGAGTCGCTAATGATAGGTTTGGATTGTGTGCAATAACGGTTCCCGATACATTCATCCATAATGTTATCTGTTCATGAGCAGTGTGCTGTGATAGTAATATCTCAATGAGGTGTGGCGTCAGGGGAGCGTACAGTGTTCCCCCATTGTTGAACAGAGGCTGTAGCGAATGGGTTCGTTCGATAATCCAGAACATGGATGTTTGCTTACTCCATGCTCGTAAAGTAAGTTTTATCAGTGTATTTGTCCAGGATTCAGTCTCTGATAAAGATCGGCCGCTATTTCTCCAGGTGATATAGTGTCTTTGGAGTGTATGGTGATGGATGAGCATGAGCATGATGATACAGAGGGGTGAAGCGTACCACATAATAAAGGTGATGGTGGGAAGGTTAAAAAACCAACCGGCTGCTGCAAGAGTACTATACATACAGAATGATTCTAGCAGAGGTGCATTATCCCGCGAAAGCCAACGCAAAAGGATAAAGCATGCCAGCGAAAGTAACCCAATCTCGGTGATAGCGCGCCATGAGAGCAGGGTTATCTCTTGCATGAGAGCATGATACAATAAATAATAATAACTCACGGTGCTCCTTTTTTTGTATGGTCATAGTATAGTGAATTGAACGTGAGAAAACCAAGTGTTGAGGCAATATGAAAGAGAACAATACGCAGCAACAAAATGATTTTGATAAAGGATGTCATAAGGTTATTTTAACCGGTGATCGTCCCACAGGACCGCTTCATTTAGGACATTTTGTTGGCTCTTTACAGAATAGAGTAGCACTGCAACATAGCATGAAACAGTTTGTGATGATTGCTGATATGCAAGCATTAACAGATTATTACGACAATCCGGAAAAAGTGCGAAATTCAGTGTATGAGGTAGCGCTCGATTACCTTGCGGTAGGAATTGATCCTCAGAAAACAACGATATTCATTCAATCGCTTATTCCCGAAATTTCTGAGTTAACACTCATTTACCTGAATTTAGTGACTGTTAATCGACTCAAGCGCAATCCTACGGTTAAAGCGGAAATTAATCAAAAGAATTTTGGTGAGCATGTGCCCGCTGGATTTCTGATGTACCCGGTCAATCAAGCTGCAGATATTACTATTGTAAAGGCAACATTAGTTCCTGTAGGGGAAGATCAACTACCCGTTATTGAACAGACCAATGAAATTGTTCGTTCATTTAATCGTATCTATCAAACGAATGTCTTATGTGAAGCACAAGCGTTGATTCCTGAGTGTGCGCGACTTCCCGGCATTGATGGAAAAGCAAAAATGAGTAAGTCGTTAGGAAATGCGATCTATCTTTCGGATTCTGCTGATGAGATAGCACGCAAGGTACGTGCTATGTACACCGATCCAAAACATATCCATGTGAATGATCCGGGAAGTGTGGAAGGGAATGTTGTCTTTACCTATCTTGATGTTTTCGATGCTCGAAAAGATGAGGTTGCAACATTGAAAGAGCATTATCAGCGCGGCGGTTTAGGTGATATGGTACTGAAAAAACGTTTAACCGAAGTATTAGAGCACCTTATTCAACCAATTCGTACGCGTCGTCAGGAGTATGCGCAAGATCGTTCATACATGCACAAGCTTTTGCTAGAAGGAAGCGAAGTAACGCGAGCAGTTGCTCATATTACCATGCAAGAAGTACGCACTGCGATGAAATTAGACTATAAAATGGAACTTTGAAACTTGCAGGAAAGAGTATTCTTATGTATGCTCCGGATTGTTTAAGGTATGTAATCTCAGGGAGAAAGCAATGAAGCGATATATAACAAAAGAAGTGGCGATTGTTGTTGGATTAATTTTGTTAGGGTTATTGAGTTTTACTCTTTTTCGCTTTTATCAAAGTGCGCGTGCTGTATCTCAAAAAGTTATTGCAAGTAATGTTGAACAGATTGGACAAGCATTGGAGAATATTGATGCAACATGTGAAATTGTTGCAATACTGCGCGATCGTGCTTTAATCGATTTTTTGCAAGTACAGGCGTTTGCGGGAAATCAGATAGGGCCACTCCAGCTGCGTCGTCCTGATAAGTGGCAAGGCCCTTACATCGACCACAATCTTTTGATGCAGAATATTCCTTATGAGCTGGTTAAAACACGAGAAGGCTTTTATGTAGTGCCGGGCAACGGGGTACGCTTAGATAATGGTAAAGTTATTGGACATGATATTGTGTTCGATGCTGAAACTGACATTGGAGCATACATTAATGAGGTGTGGGGACTCGAAGTTCATGGCGATCTTCTTGTCCGTAAAGTTACGTTTAAACATCTAATACAAAATGATTTTCAGCCGCTTACTAATGAAGCTGCTGATGTCAGTATTTAATGGTCTGAGTTTTACGGAATTGTCGCGATGCGACGAGTATGACGCAGCCAAAGAGCAGGGCATAGCCAAAGTATTTTTTATGTGATACTATCCAGTTCACTTTTGTATTACGATCTACTGTATTACGGTCTACGATTTGTGTATTTTTTT
>Ga0206845_1027_pt1 | contig 55990 bp, 46 predicted proteins | sample Alteio_BWOrgCont_19_FD_152887 | JGI IMG/M metagenome (GOLD analysis project Ga0206845, IMG submission 152887) | Enriched cells from forest soil in Barre Woods Harvard Forest LTER site, Petersham, Massachusetts, United States -... | ecosystem: Environmental > Terrestrial > Soil > Temperate forest >...
ATACGACCTGACGCTCGCGGACGCGCCACAGGCGGGCAGCCCGTTTCGGGTTGAAGTCGTGAACGGAAATGGCGAAGCGGTGTGGAAGGGTTCCGCTGACGGCAACATCACGGCGGGAGTCAAGATACAACAAGCGCTGCAGCCGGGAGACTATTTCGTTCGTCTCTATAGCCCTTCCGGTTCGTTAGTGCATGAGTACGGCTTCCGCGTCCGTTAAGACGCGTCGGAAGATCAGAATACCCGGCGCTTGAGGCGCTCGATCGTAAATTTTGCGGTGTCGGCTACTGCCATCACCGCCATCACACCGGCCTGAACAGGGTCGGTAACCACCAGGTCGGCGGCGTCCGGGACGCTGCCGGCCATATTCAGGCTGATTACCAGAAGCCCGAGGGCCCGCACCTCGAGCACCGCCGTCTCGATATCGCCCCCCATCAGAGCGCCGGCGAGAACGAGGGCCCTGGCCCGGGGCAGCCGAGGAACCCCTCGGACCGCGTCGGCGAGCGGTTGCTCGCCGACCAGAGGGATGGTATCCACGGAGATGTGTTCGCCTCGGATGTTGTGCCGATCGGCCTCGACGATCGCGCCCATCGCCACCTGGCCTACCTGGGCGCCGCCGCCAATAATGATGATCCGTTTGCCGTAAATCTCCTGCATACTCTTGACGACGTTCAATGCGCGAACAATCGGCAGCGCGCGCAAAGCGTCCAGCATGGCCTCCCAAGTGGGTGTCGTGACCTCAAAGTAGACACGCGCGCCCGCGCGGGTATTTTCGATAATCGAGACCGTACCGATGTCGCCATCGTGCCCGGCGATCACGCCGGTCAGGCGATGGAGGATTCCGAGGCCCCGCGTCGGCTTCGACCAGGAGGCCGTGACTTTGCGCTTCCATACTGGAGCTATCATCTCAATGTGACTGCGAAAGTCAGCCGCCGACGCCTTCTTGCAGCCGCTGCCGCGTTTGGCCTGCAGGGTTCGCTGACAGCGAAATCGCGCCTCGGGAAATCCCAGGTGAGCGCGATCACCGATGAGATCGGCGCGACGCAGTATGAGACTCTGCTTTTCGCCAGAACTCATGGCCTGCAGTGGGTGACGCTGCGGCATGTTCCCGAAACAAAAAAGGAGTTCGCATCTCTGAGCGCGCCCGAATTGAAGGGCTATGCGGCGGAATTTCAGGCGAACAAATTGAAGGTGTCGCTTTTAAAAACAACTCTCGTGGACAAAGACGGTTTTGCGGCGGCTGTCTCCGCCGCACAGGCTCTCGGCGCGGGCAAGATCGGGGTTCGGATCGAAAGGGCGCAGGCGATCGCTGACCTCGCTCCGCTGGCCGAGAACGCGAAGATCCGGTTGTCGATTGAAGGGCAGCCGGCTCACGCCGTTCGCGCGATACTGGATCTCGCGCCGTCGAAGTGGATCGGTTTCAGCTGGGATCCATCGCTCGATACACCCTGGCAGGATGCGTACGCGCTACTGCCGAAAGCGCGAATGTTCAACGTCGAGGCAAGAAGCGAATCGCTTTCAGACGGCCCCGATCTGCGAAACTGGCGGGCGATCATGGAAGCGATGCAGCGGGATGGATTTCAGGGCGAAATCTGCCTTGAAACCGGACAGTCCGACGGTACGTTTGAAAAAGCATCCGAGCTGCTCGGGAACTTGCTCCATATCGCCGGGGAGGTCGGATGAGCAAGCCGTTCGCGATAGCGTTCGGAGTGGCGGCGATTATTATCATCGCGCTGGTCTGGACCGGCTTCGAGAAGACCGCGGGTAATCATCTTGTACCGGCGGGGTCGATTGGAAAGGTTCGGACGATCGGGACTTCTGACGATACAACACTGATGGTGATCGACTTCAACCTGAAGAACGATTCGGACCGCAACATGGTAGTGCGGAGCATAACCGGCACGGTTACCACCGCGGACGGCGCGAGCCTGGTGGGGGATCTCGTTGCCGCGGCCGACCTGGGAATTGTGTTCAACCAGTACCCGCTCCTAGGGCAGCAATACAACCCGGTGCTCAAAGTTCGCGACGTGATCGCGCCGCACCAGATGGTCGATCGCATGGTCGCAATCAATCTGCACGGTCCGTCCGCAAAAATAGATGGACGCAAGCGGGTGACTCTCGAAATCGAGGATATTACCGGACCAACGGCAGTGTTGACGAAATGACCACCTGGAAGCTCCTCAGCGCATTGGCGCTGGTTTCGCGTCTGTTCGCAGTCGAAATTCCTTCCGGGACGGAATTGAGTATCCGGCTCACAGATAAAGTGGCCAGCGAGGCTCCCGCCCCGCATCCGGAAGTACATGCGGTTTTGATCGCTCCTGTCATTGCGAACGGCAATGTCGCGCTTGCCGCGGGCGCGGAATTGACGGGGACGGTGAAACAAGGGAAAGCCGCTACCGACAAGGATCCGGCTCAGCTGCAAATCGTCTTCACTGCAATATCCGACGGGGCGGCGCACGCCGATATCTCAGCGGTAATGACGGGTCTGGATAATGCGCGCGAGACGATTGACGGCACGGGCCTGATAACCGGCATCGCGCCCAACGATACCTTTACTTCACGGATCGACCAGGGAATCACGAAGCTTCAAGGGAGCGACAAATTCGCGGGTCTCGCGGGCCTGATCGCAGGCGCGAAGCAGGTTCTTAACATTCAGGATGCGAATCCCAATATCGACTATGATGCTGGCGCCGAGTTTACTCTCCGTCTCACCGAACCGCTGAACTGGCGCGGAACCCCTCTGGGCCCTACCTCAAAATTAACGCCCTTTCCCAATGAATCGGGACTTGTCGACCTTGTCAACCGGCAGCCATATCGAACAATTGCAGAAGAGCCGCCGAGACCTTCGGACATCACGAACCTGATGTTCCTCGGGACCGAAGACGAATTGCGGTCGGCATTCGCGAAGGCAGGATGGTCTGTCCCCGCGCAACTGAACGCGCAGTCGAAGCTCGAGACGGCCCGGGCTCTGATCGAGGCTCGCGGCTACAAAGAAGGGCCGATGTCGATCCTGCTGCTGGACGGCCGCGCGCCCGACATAGCATTTCAGAAGGGCAACAATACCTTTGCGCAGCGTCATCACCTGCGCATTTTCCGCCGACCCGGGACATTCGACGGAAAGCCGGTCTGGGTCTGCTCTTCGACGCACGATATCGGTATCGATTTCTCGGACCGCGACCGCACGTTCATTCACAAAATCGACCCGCAAATCGATCGCGAACGAGCCAAGGTCGTAAACGATTTGATCTTCACGGGGCTCATTCGCTCCATCGCGCTCGTGGAGCGGCCACAGATTCCGAAGGACGCGACCAACGCCACCGGAGACCGCCTCGAGACGGACGGAAGCATGGCGGTGCTGCTTTTTCAGTAGCAGGTTAGAATGAGGCGACATGTCCGAAGCCATCGATCGTTACGTCAAGGAGAACGAAGGCCGTTTCCTTGAGGAGCTCAAGGATCTGCTGCGAATTCCGAGCATCTCGACGCTGCCCGAAAATAACGAAGCCACACACCGCGCAGCCGATTTCGTAGCCGACCATCTGAAGGCCGCGGGTCTCGAGCATGTCGAGGTAATCGAAACTCCACGCCATCCACTGGTATACGCCGACTGGCTGCACGCGCCAGGCAAACCGACCGTGCTTTGTTACGGTCATTTCGACGTACAGCCGCCCGACCCGCTGGACCTCTGGGAAACGCCCCCGTTCGAACCGACCGAACGCAACGGGAATCTCTACGCCCGCGGATCGGCGGACGACAAGGGCCAGATGTTTTCCCACGTCAAGGCGGTCGAGGCCATCAAAGCGGTGTATGGCCGGCCACCGGTCAATATCAAGTTTCTGATTGAAGGCGAAGAAGAGGTCGGTGGTTTATCGGTTGCCGAATACGTTGCCGCAAACCCGGACAAGCTGAAGGCGGACGTTGCCCTGGTTTCCGACACCGAAATGTACGCTCCCGGTCTGCCGACCCTGAATATCGGGCTGCGCGGCCTGGTGTATGTGGAGATCGAAGCGCGCGGGCCGATGCGGGATCTGCATTCGGGGTTATACGGCGGCGCCGCGCCCAACGCCGTGTTCGGCCTGATCGAGTTGCTTTCGAAGGCGAAAGACGCCGATGGCCACATTCTCATTCCTGGCATTTACGATGACGTGGAGCCGCCATCGGCGGAAGAGCGGACCAGCTGGCAGCATCTTCCGTTCGAGGAGGCCGAATACCTGAAAGATGAGGTCGGCTCAACGGAACTTACCGGTGAGCCAGGATACTCGGTTTTCGAACGGACCTGGGCGCGTCCGACGTTTGAAGTGCACGGTATCGCCGGCGGATTTACGGGAGCGGGGGCGAAAACGGTGATTCCCGCCAAAGCCGTCGCTAAGGTCAGTATTCGCCTCGTTCCGCGGCAGGATCCGCAAAAGATAATTCAAGCCTTGAAGCAGTTCGTGAAGGACAACACGCCGCGCGGTATTCAATTTGAGGTGCGCGTGCTCAGCGCGGGTCCCGGCCTGATGGTGAACACGGACCACCCGGCGATTCGCGTCGCCGCTAAAGCGTTCAGCGACATCTTCGGCGAGCCGACCGTTTTCACGCGCTCAGGAGGGTCGATTCCGATTGTGGGAGATTTCGCCACTCACCTCGGGATTCCGACTATTCTGATGGGCTTTGGCCTGCCGGACGACGGGTTGCACTCGCCGAACGAAAAGTACAACATCCGGAATTACTACGACGGCATCCGTACTCTTGCGCATTTCTTTGAAGAGTACGGACGCGCGTCTTAGATTCGCGGCGATTAACTAATACTCGAAGCGCACCCCGATCTGGATTACTCGCGGGAAGTTCGCCTGGGATGTGATTTTGCCGAAATTCGACGAACCGTACTGCGTATTTGGACCGTAGAAATATGGCGTATTGGTCAGGTTGAAGCTTTCGATCCGGAACTGAGCTTTGACCCTCTCGAAGAACGTATAGGTTTTGAACAGTGAAAAGTCCGTGCTGGCCATGCCCGGACCGCGCATCGGAAGGGTGCGGCTCACGTTACCGTAAGTGAATTGCGGAGCCTGCGAAAAGGCGGCCGGATTGATGTAACCGTTCAACCGGCTCTCGATCGAACCGCTCGTATAGGGCGAAGCTCCCGTGGCGTTGGGCCGCTGCACGCTGGTGCCGATCGCGGAATTCAGATTAGTCTGGTAAATCGCAAGCGGGAAGCCGCTCTGCATGGTGGTTTGAGCATTAGCCGCCCAGCCTCCGACCAAAATATCCAGCCATTTATTGCTGGAAAGGAATTTCTTCCCTCTGCCGAAGGGAAGTTCGTAGTTGATGGCCGTCGTCCAGCGGTTCGGGGTATCGATAACTGCCCGGGAGTACTCAGCCGAAAGATTGTTGTTGTCCTGCGCCGTAGTCTGCGCAGTATTGAACACGTTGCTTGCGGCGACCGAACCGTCCATGTTTCGCGACCACGTATAAGTGGTCAGAACGTTGACCGAGCGGCCCAGGCGCTTTTGCGCTTTCGCGTAGAAGGAATAGTAGGCGGCCGTGTTGTAGCTCGAGTCCTGCATTGAAATGGTGCTGAACTCCGGATACGGAAACAGCAACTGCGCCTGAGTGACCGTCTTCGAGGCGAGATTCAGAACGCCGGCGCTGGTTCCATAGAACGGGTTCGGCACCTTGTTATTCAGCGCGGCGCCGAGCGAAAGATCGGAGTCCGGCAACTGGTTGATATTGACGAGAGGCGTGTTCTGGATCAGGTCGTGAGTCAGCGAACCATTGCCGCCGACGGCGACAACAATGCCCCAGGGAATTTCGCGCTGGATCTCCAGCGAGAACTGCTGCACGCGAGTGGAACCCGCATTTTGGTCGAAGAACGAAAAAGAGTTACCCAGACCGGCGTAAAGACCGGCGCCATTTCCCACCGGCTGCTGAACACCGCCAGGGAAGGGATTGCTGAGGGAGCCCGCCGGCGTGAGGTTACCGTCGTTCGAGGCCACGTAGGGAGTCGCGAATGTGTACCCGAGCGGGTTGACCAGACTGAAGGTATAGGGAGCCCAGAAAATTCCGTAGCCGCCGCGAACCGTTGTTTTGGAATCGAGAGTGTACGCGAAACCGACTCGCGGTGAGAATTTAAGCGCTGTAGGACCGTTCGCCTGTGTACCGTATCCGTTTTGGCCGGCGTACTTGATGACGCCTTTGGTCGTTATACCCGCGACCTGGCTTTGAACCGGATTGATTGCGTTGGTGTCGAAGCCGACGATCAGACTGTTGAGCTCGGATTGAAGCCCCGTCTCATACTCGTAGCGCAGTCCAAGATTGACGGTAAGTTTCGAATTCATGCGAAAATCGTCCTGGACGAATGCGCCATAGTAGTCGACGTGATTCTCAATCGGCAGAGATGTCGTCACACTTCCCGCGGAAGGAAAACCAAGCAGAAGACTGGCAATGCTGGCGCCCGTCCCGGCGACTGTGGAGGTTCCGGACTGACCGGTGAATCCCTGTGTGAATGTAAAAGCTCCTGGCGTGATCGTATTGATACCCGAGTCATGAATGACGCGGAAGTCGAACCCGGCCTTCACGCTGTGGCGGCCCAGAAACTTCGACACGCTGGCCGAGAAACTGCGCGAATAGAAGTTGCCCTGATTGAATCCGCCCGCGCCGAAACTGCTGACATCGCCTGTCATCGTGATCGCCGGAAAGGCGTCATAGGGAAGCTGGGAGACATAGGATGCAGGAAATCCGCCTCCGGCCGCCGGTCCCAGACCGAAGTTCGACAGGTTGATACCCTGACTGGCGAGTTGATAGGTCTTGTTGGGAAAACGATTGAAGCCGAAACGGATATACACCACCGTCGTTGCGTTGGGCGTAAGCGTCGCATTGGCCTGGGTCGCGTCCACGTGCCGCACGAGCAGGCTTTGACCAGGCGTTCCGGGGTTGCCGAAACCAAAATACGCGTTCGACTGCTCGCGGCTCCCGTAGTGGAGATAGGATCCACTGGCGCGCAGCCACGACGTGAATACCTGATCCGCCTTGGCAGTTATCTGGTCGGCCCGATCATAGATTACTGCCGTCGAGTTATAATTCGGCTGGCCAAAGTAATTCGTCGCGATATTGGGCGACGGGTAGTAAGACGCGAGCGCGTAGCCTGCCGAATTCAGCAGGCTCGCCGGGATGATGTTGTTCGGGAACGGAATACGGCCTCCCGAGGTTGGATCATAAATGAGCTGCTGGGATGTGTGGGCCGCCGAGCTGTAACTTTGCGAAAAGTTGCCATTCCTTTCCAGGTCCGTTGGAACGGTGAGCGTCGCAGTATTGGCTTCCGTCTGGCGATACGCTTCTCCCGTTACCCACCAGAATGTCTTGTTCCTGCCGTTGTAAATTTTGGGGATCACGACAGGGCCCCCGATTCCGGCGCCGTAGTTGTAAAACGGTTGATTCGCAATCGGTTGTTTCAAGGTCCCGTCCGCGTTACGGCCCGAGGCGTTGGCGAAATACTGATTCGCCAGCCAGTCCTGCACCCACGTGTAGCCAAAGCCGGCCCCGTGTATGGCATTGGTCCCGGATTTCAGGAATAAGTTAAAGGTGCCACCGCCGGTGCGGCCTACTTCTGCGTCATAAGTATTGACCTGAACCTTTACTTCCTGCACAGATTCGATCGTCGGGATAATCACCGCTCTGTTTTGCGAATCCGTAATCGAAATGCCATCCAGAAGGTAGTTATTGCCACGAATTGGCCCGCCAGCGATTGAAATCTGCGACGATCCGCTCTGATCTTCCATGCGGTTGAATTTCGGATCGCCGCCGGGAGTGACGTTCTGTGAGGTCTTGACGCCTTCATAGAAGGCGTTGCGGCCCATATTGGGCAGGTCCGAAAGCTTCTGGTTATCGATATTCTGGCCGGTGGAGGCATTTTCCGTCTCCAGGAGCGGCACGGCTTCCGCACTTACATTAACGCTTTGAGTTACGTCGCCGACATCCATTTTGAGATCGGCAATTACGAACTCCTGAGTTCCGATGACAAGATCCTTACGATCCAATTTCTTGAAGCCAGGTTTTTCAATAGAGATCGTGTAAGTCGCCGGGACTACTGACGTAAACGAGTACTCTCCGCCCGTACCCGAAATCGTTGAGCGCTCGATACCGGTGCCCTGATCGGTCAGCGTCACTTTCGCGGTGGGAATGGGCGCGCCGGTGGAATCCGTCACTGTCCCCCGAAGGCCACCCTGAAAGGTCTGCGCCCAGATCGGCAAACCCGCCATAAGAGTGCAAATAAATGGAATTACGACTCGCTTCGTCATATGGATATCGCTTCCTTGCCGAAAGATTTTTGGAGCCTGAACGAGCGCTATCAGGGCGCAGGGTTTAAGATCGGTCGCGCTTTTAACAATTCTTCGAGCGCGCTCTCAGCGTCGAGCGGAAGGCAACAGAGCGGAGAAATACTACGGAGATCATCCCCGACGGGGGGACTATTCCTTGCGTAAAGAAGCCAGATTAGTTTTTAAGGTTACGAGTGGGATCGCCGTTCAGTCAAATCGCAATGTTTTGTGGAGCGCATTTTATTTTTTTTCTTGACATTTCTTTTAGCCGAAGGTACGCTTACTGAACATTTGCCTCCCTGACGCCCAACACTGGCGCTGCATGTGCGAGCGAACCGAGTACGATGGGCGGCGTGGGACGAAACTGCATCAGCTTCGGAGACACGTAAGCCCGCCGTGCGCGGCATTTCGATAATCCAGAGTAGTCGACGATAAGGACTTTGATTTTACGGCTCGGGATCAAACAGATTCCGCGAACCCGAGGAAGAGCACCAGAGCGCCGCCGCCAAACTCGCAGCGGCAAATGAACGGCGAGCCGGAGGTGAAATCGGGACCTGCCTCGTTCGCTCCGATGCAGACCGACTCCGGCGAGCTCAAGTCGAAGCTGGCGTCGAATCCCATTTCGCTGAGTACTGCGCCGCAGATCATGTTTGCGAGTTCTCCGATTACGCTGATCACCCGGCCCTGAGTCAAACTTTCGGCTTCGTCCCAACCGAGGAAGTTCGCCGCGAGGTCCTTTGCTGTTGAATACGAGGCGACAAGCCCGAAACGGCCCGGAGGCGATCCGTGGAACGTAAGACTGGTGGCAATCAATTCGCCCGATGGCCTGCCGGGGTCAAGAGAAACCGAATCGGGCATTGTGAAGAACATGGTCTCGAGGGTCCTCGCCGCCATTTCGGGCAGGAGCCGCTCGACACCATTCGCGCTCACCGGCCCCCTCCGAGTAACGGTTCCATGCTTCGCCGAAGCGTCTCCGGCGAGAAAGGCTTTTTCACATATCCCCTGGCGCCGAGGGACATCATGCGCTGGACGCGACGCTCGCTGCCGTCCGTCGATATGACGAGAACGGGAATCTTGCGCAGCATCTCATCCTCAAACATGCTGGTGACAAACTGTTCCCCGTTCATCACCGGCATATTGATGTCGGTAAGAACGATGTCGATCCAGTTGGCACGCAGCAGATCGAGGGCCTCCCGCCCATTTGACGCCTGCATGCAGGTACCGACCTCTAGACCGGAAAGCTCGATCACGCGCACGATGAACTCACGCATCGCCGCGGAATCGTCCACCACCATGAAATGAAAGGCCATATGTATTCGTTCTCCTGGAGGGGCCGTGCGGCCGTTTATAGTTCTCTTTCCTCGCATCCTCCGGGCGACCGCAAAAAGGTGCGCCCGGAAGCCACGTCGAATCGCATGGTTCGCGCGATATTACCGCCGGTTTCCTCAGCGTGCACGATGACTCCGGCCTTCCAGAAGATTTTCCGCATGGCCACGCAGTTCCGATGCCCGATGTTGAAGACGCCGCTGGAATCCATGATTTGAGCTCCTCCGGCCACGGACACCCGCATCCGCCGTTTTTGCGCGCCCTTCTCGTAAGCCTCGCGGAACATGAGCGGGATACCGCTGTCGGCATACATATAGGGATTGGTCGGGACAACTCCGGCCGGCGTTTCCGGAAGCATGAAGTGCAGCAAGCCACCTACGCGAGCGACCGGATCATGGATGGCCACTCCCACGCAGGAACCAAGCGCGTAGGTGATCAATATGTCCGATGCTTCGCTTGTTACCCTGCAATCGGCTACTCCAATCACGACATTCATAAAGGTCTTCGATAGACCGAAGGGGAGACGTACTGAAAAGGGTGCTCCAGCCTGGTCAGCGATTCCGAATGACCTGTCAACAGATATCCCCCAGGCTCCAGACAGCATGCGAAGCGATTGACGAGTTGCTCCTGAGTGTCCTTATCGAAGTAGATCATCACGTTGCGGCAAAAGATCACGTGGAACGGCCGCAGGGGGTGGAACGTTTCCATCAGGTTGAAACGCCGGAACTCGATCATGCGGCGAATGAACGGCTTGACACGAAACCATCCTTCCCAACGATCTGAACCGCGAAGGAGATATTTGCTCGGCCAGTCTTTGGGCAAGTCCCTGAAACATTCCGCTTCATAGGCGCCCCTTTCGGCAATGGCCAGCGCACGGGAGGAGATGTCGGACGCCATGATCTGAATCCGGTCCGCAGCGGACAGTCCCAGTTCTTCCACCAGCGAGAAAGCGATGGACCAGGGTTCCTCTCCCGTGGAACACGCCGCGCTCCAGATGCGGATCTCGCCCTTGATGCCAGGAACGATGGTCTTTCGCAGGAGATCGAAATGAGCGGCTTCGCGAAGGAAGGATGTGAAGTTCGTGGTGAGAGCGTCAAGCAACCCGGTCAGCTCTTCACCGGTGGTGTCGGCTACGACATGCTCATAGTAGTGTTCGAACGAACCGAAGTTCCCCTGCCGTATTTTCTTGCCCAGGCGCGCCTGAACCAGTTCCCGCTTTCCATTCTTGAGGTCGATTCCGCATGTGCGCCACGCAAGGTCCGCAATCCTGGCGAATTCAGCCGGGGAGAGGATCTCATTCGCGGGCCGCAGTCGCAAAGAGCGCCTCCACGTCAAGAATCAGTCCGGCCCGGCCGTCTCCCAGAATGGCTCCTCCGGCGATACCCGCTATGTTCTTGAAGGTTTCTCCCAGGCTCTTGATCACGACTTCCTGCTTCCCGATCAGTTCGTCCGCCTGCATACAAAAATTCAGGCGGTCGCTTTCGACGACGATGAGAACGCCCTCCGATAGCTCCTCCGAAGTGGGAACCACGTCGAAGCGCTTGTACAACCTGAGCACCGGCATGAGCGACCCGCGCACGAGGACCATCTCGCCGCCGTCGGGCAGTGTCGATAAAGATTCCGGAGCAGGCCGGAACATCTCCTTCACGACGTAGATCGGGACGATGTACCGGTGCACTCCGACCCCGATCACAAGGCCTTCGATAACCGCCAGTGTGAGAGGGAGTTTGATCAGAAAGGTCGTGCCCCGACCGGGATGTGAGGAGATGTCGATGCGGCCTCGCAATTTGGCAATATGTTTGCGAACCACGTCCATTCCGACGCCGCGGCCGGACACATCGGTGACCTGCTCGGCCGTGGAAAAGCCCGGCTCGAAAATCAAACCGAATACTTCCTGATCGGAAAGCTGTTCACCACCCGAAATCAAACCCCGCTGCTGAGCTTTGGCAAGGATCTTCTCCCGAACCAGACCGCGGCCGTCGTCGGAGATCTCGATGTTGATGAATCCGCCGGTATGCGACGCCTTGAGATCCAGCCGGGCCACCGGGTTCTTGCCGCAGGCGACGCGCTCCTCGGGTCGCTCCGTTCCGTGGTCGACGGCGTTGCGGATCATATGCATCAGCGGATCGGCAAGTTCTTCAACCATGTTGCGGTCGAGTTCAGTATCCTCACCGGCCAGTTCCAGATTTGCCCGTTTGCCCGACTTGCGCGCCAGATCGCGCACCAGACGCGCCATGCGCCCGAAGAGCTGGCCGACCGGGATCATGCGCATGGTCATCGCGACACGCTGAACGTCCGCGGTGATCCGTGTCAACTGTCCCAGATTGCGGGTTACCCGGGGATTATGAACGGCGGCGATATCCGGATCGTGCTGGATCATCGATTGCGCGATGACCAGTTCGCCCACCATTTCGACCAGGTAGTCGAGTTTCGCGGTGTCGACCTTGACAGAGCGGGGGCCGCCTGCGGTGGTCTGAGTGTTCGCGACGCGAGCCGGCTCGGCGACCGCGCGGGCCAGTTGCGCGACATCGGCCTGGGAATCGGATGCGGCGGCGGTCGTCTCGCCGATGATCTCCCGGATGCGGCCCACCAGCAAACCGGCGCTGGACACAGGATCCTTTCCGGTTTCAAGCGCGCCCGTTTCAACCGCGATCAGGCACTGACTCATGTGATCCGCGCTCTGCAGGATGATATCGATCAGAGCTGAATCGACGGGTACCCTGGAATTGCGGGCCAGATCGAGCAGCGTTTCCACCTCGTGCGCGAATTGCTGGATGGCGGAGAAGTCGAGAAATCCGGCAAGTCCTTTGATGGTATGGAATCCACGGAAGATGGTGTTGATGGCCTCGGCATTCAGCGGATCCTGCTCGAGCGCGAGCAATTGAGCTTCGAGCGCCGCGAGATGTTCTCTCGACTCCATGATGAAGTCGGCGACCAGTTCGGGATCCTGATTGAGCACCAGGGGAACCGCGGGAATCGTTGGCGCCCTCTGAGCCTCGACAAGCTGCTGCAATTGGGAAACTACGTCGCGCAACACCGGCTCAGTGGCCGAGCGGACTGAGGCGGCTTCGGCCACCGCGGTCATCTGAGCCGATTCGGCCTGCCGCCGAATCTGGTCCAGCATGGGGACCAGAGGTTGGATCCGTTCCGGGGAGCTCAGGTCTCGGAGGGCTACTTCCAGAGCCAGCGCTTCGATATTCTGACGCAGCGAGGTAAGCGTGTTGGAGTCGAGGTCGTTGGGCATAGTGAGGATTTCGCAGGCTGGCCCAAGGTCGCCGGCCCGCGCTTTTCAAGATGTGACGCTTTAGAATTCCTTGAATTCGCTATCGTCGAGGGGGAACTCGACGGCGTTTCGGGAAGTAACGCCGGCGAACTCCGGCCGACGCTGTCGGACCGCGCCGGCAATCCGTTTGGGCGCCACGGGCTTTCGCAAGGCCCCGGAATCGCCTGAATCCGCGCCGACCAATTCCCTCAGTTGCTTCACCACCGCCATCAGAGACTGCGACTGGGCATTCAATTCTTCACTGGCCGAGGCGCTCTCCTCAGCGTTGGCGGCCGTCTTCTGGGTCACCTGATCCATTTGCGCGACTGCCTTCGAAATCTGATCGATCCCCTGAGCCTGCTCTTTGCTGGAGGCCTCGACCTCGTCGACCAGCGTCTTGACCTTGCCTGCGCTTTCCGTAATCCCGACAATCGAACTGGCAACCTCCTCCAGCTTCCTGCTGCCTTCGGTCGATTTGAGGATCGATTCCTCAATCAGACTGGCAGTGTCCCGAGCCGCCTGGGCGCTGCGTTGCGCCAGATTGCGAACCTCTTCAGCGACCACCGCGAATCCCATACCGGCCTCTCCCGCCCGTGCCGCCTCGACCGCTGCGTTCAGCGCAAGAATGTTCGTCTGGAATGCGATCTCATCGATTACTTTGATGATTTTCGAGATCTTTCCGCTCGATGCGCCGATTTGCTCCATGGAACTCATCATGTCGGCCAGCGTGCGGTTAGCTTCGGCTACGCGGTTACTGACGGCGTTCATAAACTCCGCCGCCTGTTGCGAGTTCTCGGCGTTCATGCGGGTCATGGAGGACATCTCTTCGCTCGAAGCAGAGGTTTCTTCGAGCGACGCGGCTTGCTCGGACGCCCCCTGCGCCAGGAACTGGCTGGAGCCGGAGACCTGGTTTGCCGCGCTCGACACCTGTTCGGCGCTTTCGCTCAACTCAACCACCGCCTTCATCAGAACGTCATTGATGCTCCGGACAATAAAGAATGCCAGCGCTCCGCCTGAGCCCGTTGAGACTGCGAGAATCAGCCACAACCAGAATCGCGCGCTGCCGCTCGCCTGGCTGGCAGCTTCGCCAAGATCGGATGCGCGCCGGTTCGTCGTCGCAACCAATTCATCAATCGCCCTGCCTCTCTCTTCGGCGGGTCCCTGCATGTCGCTCATCCAGAGATCCCAGGCTTCCTTGTTTTTCGAGGCGCGGCTGAGTGGAAGTATCCTTCCCCAAATACGATTCATCCGGTCCGCCGCCGCGACGAGGCGGTCCACCTGCTGGCGATGCAGGTCGCCCGAATCGGCGGCTTCGTAACTCTTCAGAGCAGATTGAAACCTGATTTGATTCTCAGTAATCGCGGCTTCCGCCTGGCTCATGTATTGAGGGTTTTCGGAACCTATATGGACCATCATCAGGTAATTCAACTCTTTCGAGCTGTTAACTAAGGTAATCAGGGCATTGAGGCTGGGGAGCGATTCGCGCGTTCTGATTTCCATGTTGCTGTTCATCTGGCCGATTTTTACAATCGCTACGCTCCCCAGGATGATCGTGAACGCGACCAACGCGGTGCAGGCAAGAGAGATCCTTTTACTAATCGTCATGTTCGATGTGTTTACCCTTACTGAATCACCCGAGGAGCCGGTCGAGTGTGGAGGTTTCGGAGGCTCCCGGATAGTTATCGGCGGCGTACGCCGATTTCGTGATCTTCCTTTTTGAGATTCGGGGATAAACGTTCGCCCGATCGCCACTTACTGAATTACCGATTCCAGACCATGGATCTCCTGGCTGGTAAGGACCGCGTCGATATCGAGCAGGATTTTCACCTTGCCCCGGGCTTTCGCCATGCCGAGGATATAGTCTGTCGCCACCCGGACGCCAAAATCCGGCGTGTCTTCGATGTCGCCCGCAGCCACCGCGATCACCTCGGAAACCTCGTCGACTACCATGCCTATTACGAGGGAGGCGGTTTCGCTCTTAACCTGCACCACGATGATGCACGTGCGTTCGGTATAGTCGACCCCGGCGAGTCCGAACTTCAGGCGCAGATCGATGACGGGAGTTACCTTGCCTCGCAGATCGATGACTCCCTTCATATAAGGAGGCGTCTGGGGCATCGCCGTGATGTCCCTGATCCCCATAATCTCGCGGACCTTGAGGACGCCGACACCGAATTCTTCCTTGCCCAGCATGAAAGTCAGATACTTGCCGGAGCGTTTGTCTGGCTGGGGGGCGTGAGAGCTGGTCTGGGGTGCGGGGAGGGTGGATTGCACAATGTTCCTTTCTGTTCGGAGAGATAGTGCGGCGCCGGATTCTTCTTCTCCCCGCGACGCGCCAAAAAATCGGGACGCCAAAAAGTTCCTGCCGTTTGGCTACCATTTGGGTGAGCGATGCGGATTCTGATCGTAGAGGACGAACGGCGAATGGCCGAGTTGCTAAGGCAAGGTCTTACGGAAGAAGGCCACCTCGTGGTTCTGGCCGGTGATGGCGTTACCGGTTTTGAGATCGCGCACGACACGCGCTTCGATGTCATCCTGCTCGATATGATGCTGCCGCAGATGGACGGCTTTACCCTTGCGCGCCGGTTACGCGAAAGCCGCAACCAGACGCCGATTCTGGTGTTGACGGCGAAAGATGCCGCGGCGGACGTCGTGCGTGGCCTCGATGCGGGAGCGGATGACTATCTCACCAAACCCTTTTCGTTTGAGATCCTGCTGGCTCGGCTGCGGGCCGTCAGCAGGCGCGGCGCGATCGCCCAACCTGTCTGTCTCGAAGCGGCGGATGTGAAACTCGATCCGGCGACCCGCCAGGTGACGCGCGGCGGCCGGTCTCTGAATCTGACTCCGCGCGAGTTCAGTTTGCTCGAACTCCTGCTCCGGAATTCGGGAAGGGTGGTAAGACGCGAGACGATCCTTGAATCGGTCTGGGGATTCGACTGCGACGTTCATGAGAACACGCTGGAGGCGTTCGTCCGGCTGCTGCGATTGAAGGTGGACGCGAGCGAGCCGAAGCTGATCCACACCGTGCGCGGCGTGGGCTATGCGCTCCGGGAACCGTGAGCCGGGTATCGTGAGGTCGCGATGAAGATCAGGAAGGAACGTTCTCTTCGCTTTCGCCTGACCGTCTGGTATGCATTGATTCTGGCCGCCGCACTCGGCCTTTTCAGCGGGCTGCTCTGGTTTTCGATGCGTCAACGCTTGCTGAACGAGGTGGACGCGAATCTCGCGGACCGGGCGGCGCGCTTTCAAAGTTACGTGATCACGGAGACCGCTGAGGTTCCGGCCGCGCAGCTCAAGGATGAACTGGAGGAGTTCTGCCAGGCTCTGCCGCCGTCGGACGATCTTGAACTTCTGGGCGATAACGGGTTTCAGTTTCGCCACCCTCAGCGCATGGACGCGCGTTCGGGCGACACGACACGAACACTGGTGCAGCGATTCGCGGCGCGCGGGATCAATTTCACATTACAGATCCGTTCGTCGCTGCAGGCAATCGATCATACTTTGCGCCTGCTGGAGTTCCTGCTTCTCAGTCTCGCGCCTCTCGCCGTGGCGATCGCATGCTTCGGGGGCGCCTGGCTCAGCAGGCGCGCGCTCGGGCCCATCGACGAAATCACGACCGCGGCGAGAACCGTCGGCATCGACAATCTGTCTCTTCGTCTGCGAGTTCCGCAAACGGGCGACGAGGTGCAGCGGCTGACCGAAGTATGGAATCTCATGCTGGGTCGGCTTGAGGAGGCCGTGAAGACGCTATCTCAATTTGCCGCCGACGCTTCGCATGAGCTGCGCACTCCGCTGAGCGTCATCCGCACCAGCGCCGAGGTTGCGTTGCGTCGGGCCCGCTCCCCCGAGTCCTACCGCGATTCGCTGCATGAGATAGCGTCGGAGGCCGCACGCATGACGCGACTGGTGGAGGACCTCATGCTGATCGCGCGAAGCGATGCCCAGACGGTGGAGATGCCGAGAGAGCCGCTCGAGCTGGTCGGCCTTATCGAGGACGTCGCGGCGGAACTCCGGAGCATCGCCGGCGTCAAACGCATTGGGATTCGGATCATTGCGCCGGACCGGGCAGCGGCGGTGATTTCCGGTAACAGGGCCGCTTTGCGAAGGCTCTTCCTTGTCCTGCTGGACAACGCGATCAAATATTCGCACGAGGGCTCGGAGGTCATTGCCGCGATCTCGACAATGGATCGCCTGGCCACAGTGACAGTGAAGGATTTCGGAATTGGAATCCGGCCGGAGGATCGGCCACATATCTTCAAACGGTTCTACCAGGCGGATCGCGCGAGAACGGACGCGGGCTTCGGGCTCGGACTCTCCCTGGCGGAAAGCATCGCCGGGGCGCATGGCGCGTCGATCGAAGTCAGCAGCGCGGAAGGCTCCGGTTCGACGTTCCGTGTCGTCTTTCAACTCGCAGACATCGCGGACACGGCGTTGGCGGAATCACGGCAGGAACAGGTATCAGATCGGAGAGGCCCATAAAAAAAGGCCCCGTCACCGGGGCCTTGTGGTTACTGCGGATGTTCTGTCCTCCAAAAAGAGGACACCTTCAAACTACTTCTTCTTTTTCGGAGCAGCCTTTTTCTTTGCGGCCGCTTTCTTGGTTGCGTTCTTCATCGATTGATTCTCCCAATTCGAATTTGCGATTCGAAAATCGCAGCGTGATTCATATATAGAATCAGTCCACTCGAATGTCAAGAAAAAAATGCGCTTGCGCGTGTGTTGTGAAGAGGATGGCTCATGAGGCTTCAGCGATCATCATCCACAAAGGCTCGGAGCTACGTATCAATTATTGAGCAGGCTCCACCAGCGCATCATGAGACCGGTCGAACGAAAACGATGCGCGAACAACTCGCACGCAATGCGATCGCGAACGCCGGGCCGTCGGCTCGGTACCAAACGCATGAGGTACGTCTTTGCACTTCCCTGCCGACATGTCAATATGCTCGCGGAAGACAACAGCGAGAAAGTGGCGCTATGCTCATCAAAGACTCTTCGCATGACAATACCCGGATTACTGCTTGCGCTCGAAATGAGCGGGCAAAGCGACGCGGAACTCGCGCGCCGGCTCCAGCGACGAGACCCAACTGCCATGGCGGACCTCTACGATCGGTTCGGCAGGCTCGCGTGGTCCGTCATCGTAGCTATCGTTCACGATGCTGCGACCGCTGAGGATCTGGTGCAGGAAACATTCCTGCGCGTGTGGAATCAGGCTCACGCCTTCGAGATCGGGCGGGGAGCGCTGGGGCCCTGGCTCCTCGCTGTGGCTCGCAACCGCGCTATTGACCACGTTCGATCGAAGAGTGCAAGGATGGACCGGAACGCATACGAGCTCGACGTACGCGAACATCCGTCGCTGTTCGTGGACATGGAGCGCGAGGTTCTTAACACAGACGCCGCCCGGTTGATCCGAAAGGCGATTTCGACTCTAAACGAAAACCAACAGAAAGTGATTGAGCTGGCTTACTATGAGGGCCTCTCTCAGACAGAGATGGCCGACCGGATGGGCGAGCCCCTCGGTACGGTGAAAACCTGGGTGCGAACGGCGCTGAAACACCTGCGCGAAGAGCTGGGGCAGGGGGTGACGGCATGACCTGCGAAGAACTCCGCCAGGATTACACCTCTTATGCGCTCGGCGTTGCAGGCGCTCCGGAGCGCGACGAGATCAACGAGCATCTCGGACGCTCTTGTCCGAACTGCGTTCCCGGAGTAACGAGCGCGATGGCGACTGTGGCGGCGATGTCGGGCGCAGTCAAACTGACTGATCCGCCGAAGAATCTGCGCCGGCGCGTGATCTCCTCGGTCGAGCGCAATCCGCGACGCATGCGGGCAGCCGATTTCGTGCCGTGGGCCATCGCCGCGGCGCTGAGTATCGTTCTCGTGACCATCGGTATCACGGGCCGCCGTCAGGCGGGCGATACCGACAAGCTTCAGAGGGCGCTGCTGATTCTGAACGATCCGGCCACCAAAGACGTCAACTTCGGCGAGACGGACAAACCGGCAAGGGGACGCGTTTTCGTCAATGCGGGTAAGGGCGTGGTCTTTATCGCCGCGAATTTGCCGCGCATCGACGCGAACAAGACATTCGAGCTCTGGGTGATTCCCGCGAAGGGAAATCCAGTGCCGAAGGGGGTATTCCAGAGTCAGCCGGACGCGACGGCGGTTTTTGTGCAGCAGGGGCCGATCGACAACGCGGCGGCGATAGCGGTAACCGTGGAACCTGAAGGCGGTTCGCCGCAGCCGACAACCACACCGTTTATCGTTACGAAGCTGTGAGATAACGGCTTTTTGAGAAAACGAAGCCGCGGGCGTACGCTGTAGTGGTGGAACCACTCGATATCAGAGAAAAAGGCGGCATGCGCGGCGGCGTGCTGCAAACATCGGACCGCCGTCTCTTTATGCAGCTGCTGGCGTTCGGGAACGCTGACGATACGCGGAGTCTCGCTGGAGACCTGGAGGAATCCGGGATGGAGGGCGTCCTCTATGAGGATGTCAATGACCCTCGGGGAATCGGATTGCTGACGTGGAGCGATAACCCGGACTTCTTTGTTGAAAAACTGCGTCCGTTCCTTCGCAGCAGCGGGTTCGGCGATCTCTCGTTCAAACCCGCTTACACGATGATGGGGCGCACCTATTCCATCGGCTACGAGCCGAACCTGGAAGACTGGCTGCTGGATCGTCCGCGCAAAGTCGTTGCGGACTCCGCATGGAAATGGTCGATCTGGTACCCGCTGCGGCGCAAAGGGGAGTTCAACTCGCTGCCCCCGGACGAACAGATGACGATCCTGCGGGAGCACGGAAAGATCGGCCGTGGTTTCGGCGAGGCGGACCTGGCGCACGACATCCGCCTGGCGTCGTTCGGCCTGGATCAGAACGACAACGACTTCGTGATCGGTTTGATCGGCAAGGAATTGTTTCCTCTGTCCGCCTGCATCCAGGCAATGCGTAAGACTCAGCAGACCTCGCACCATATGCAGGAGATGGGACCGTTCTTTACCGGCAGAGCAACCTGGCAGAAGGTCTGTCCTGAAATCAGCGGCGAGCGTTGAAGAAGCGCTGGAGCATCCCGGTCGCTTCCGCTCCCAGCACGCCTTCGATAATTTCGACGCGATGATTGAGCAGCGGCGAATCCGCGATCTGAAATTTGCTGCGCACGCCCCCGAACCGCAGGTCGCGCGCGCCGAAGACGAGCGTTCCGATTCGGGCGGCGACAAGAGCTCCGGCGCACATGGCGCACGGCTCGAGCGTGCAATACAGTGTCGCGCCGCTCAGGCGGTAGTTTCCGATCGCAAGAGCAGCCTGGCGAATCGCCATCATTTCGGCGTGCGCGGTTGGATCGAGCAGATCAATGGGGGAGTTACGCGCCTGCGCGATGACCTCAGCGTCTGCGACGACAACACATCCGACCGGAACTTCCCCGGCATCTTCGGCCTCTCGCGCAAGTGCGAGCGCGCACCGCATCCAGCGCTCATGGTCTTCCGTCGGCATTTACGGTAACCAGCTTAAAATGGACACACACACTTATGGCCGAACTTGAAATTCATCATGAAGTCGAAGCCGCCGATCCCCTGGGGAAGAAGATCGGAATCCTCGCGTCCATACTCGCGGTATTGCTTGGCATCGTCACGATCGTTTCGCACCGCGCGCACACCGACGCCGTCCTTTTTAAGTCGGACGCGAACGACAAGTGGTCTTACTACGAATCCAAGCGAATCAAGTTTCACAGTCTGGAGCTCGGTGTCGACCTTCTGAACGCTTTGCCCGGGCGCACGCCCGAAGCGGCGCAGACGATAGAGCGTTACGAGAAGGAGAAAAAACGCTACGCGCACGATTCCGACACGGCGCAGGCGGATGCCCGGCAGACCGACGAAAAGGCGGCCCGCGTCGAAGCTCAGGCGTTGCGGTTCGACTTCGGGGAGGGCTTGCTCGAAATCGGTTTGGTGCTGTCCTCCCTGTACTTCATCGCGCGCTCGACGCTGTTCCCGATCGTAGGAGTCATCAGCGCTCTGATCGGAATAGTGATCGCAGCGTCCGGATTTCTGATGTAACGTTCTAATAAGGTAAGCGGCGGCTGTCGCCCAGCAGCCCGCCGTTCTTGTTCGTCGGTACCGGCCCGGCTCCATCCGAAAAATGACCCGAACCCGCGGTCGAAGCGAAGTTGATTTCGTTCGCGCCGAAGGTCAGCGGCCGGTCGAGCACCATTTCGATCGTGCTTCCCTTGGCGAGCATGGCGTCGGGGCCGCGAGACAGTAACACTCCGGCAAGTCCCACAGCCGCTCCGGCAGCGGCGCCGATACCGGCGCCCATCCCCGCGTGTCCCTCAGCGGCGCCCGCTATCGCCCCAATGGAAGCTCCGCTGGCCGCAATCTCGCCGACCGTGCGGGCATCACCGGCCTTATTCGAATCGCCCTGCACCATGCCTTCCTTCTTATCCAGATGCTCGTCGCCGCGCGCATCGATCGAACCGAGACGCGAACGGAAATCGCGAGTGACTCCATTCGGGAGGGTCAGCGAATCAAACCGCACGTACAGTTCGGCGCGCCCTTTGACCCGGCCTGGCCGCTTGACCTGAGTCACGGTACCGATGACATAGCTGCCTGGAGGGATCACGATGTGGCTGTCGATCACGATGGGAAAGACCGTTTCGAGGTAGATACGATCTCCCGGCGCGGAGTGCTTCGTGCTGACGCTATTGATGAGACCGAGCGGAACGTGCGTGCCGGCCTGCACTGTGTAAGCGGCCGGTGTTTCAGGAGCACCGGTCTGCGCCGCCGGACCGGCCTGGCCGAAGGCTGAGGTAAAGCCGAAACAAACTACTGCGATCAGGCAAGGGCGTAGCCGCATGAATGCTCCCTCACCATTGTAGAGCGTGCCCGATCAATTGGCGTACAGCAGCACTCCCTGCGGACTCATTTGCGCTCCGATCGCCACCTGTATTTGAGGGTTGGGCGGCAGGACGTCCGGAAGCCTGACATTAATTTGATACAGACCGGCGAATCCAGGCGCGACTCCCGCGTAATATATGTTCGTTTGCGGGCACGGTACAGTGTTCAGCAAAATCTGCATCTGCGATGCATAGAGTATCGTCAGGGCAGTCGACGGTATTGCCCCCGAGGACAAGTCCGGCGAGGTTCTCCCCAGCCCCGCCGCGTAAAGAACGATGACCTCGTTGGGTTGAGCCGGCGAATCAGCGGTGATCAGGCTCCCGTCAGCGTGCTCCGCGATGGCGAAGTTCCCGTTCCATTCGAAAAATCCCGGAGCCGTGGTCGCAAGGTGGATCTGCACCGCAGGCGTTCCGTTGGCGGCGAACGGGCCCGCGAGCCCCTGACGAGCGACGACCACCGTAACCGTCGGCAGCGTCAGTTCATAGGGAATGATGAAGTTGATCTGCCCCGGGGAAACGTAAAGCAGACTCGAAAGGATGCCCTGGACGTAAACGCTTACGCCGTCAACCGACGTTGGAAGGGTTCCGTCATTGAGATCGGCGACATTGACAATATGTGTCGTCCACGAGAGGTTCGTTCCATAGATGGTTGCAATGGCGTTGGGAGCGAGCGTTCCGCCTGTTTCCGTCGCCGCCTGAACGACCCCGGCGGCGGTAAAGAAAGGAGCGGTGGCGGAGGCTTGCGGACGTGCCGGGCCCGCTGCGAGCGCGCAGAGGATGATCGCGATAAATAAGGACTGGCGCCGGCGCATAGACCTGTGGACCTTAACTTATCGGCATTGCCGGAGATCTTCTCCATAACCCCGGAAACCCGCCACGAGATACCTCTATCGGTATTTGCGGGCGGCTGCGAGCGCTTTCTTTGTAATGGTCGTGAGCGGGATCCGGCTAAGTTCGGCGGAGTCGAACCATGATCCCGACGACAGATCCGGCGGATCGACCGTGCCGATGGGGGCCCATATAGTAAGGAGAAAGCGGTCGTTGACGATCCGATGCGAAAATTCGCCGAGCTTCGTCCCTCGCAGGCGCGGAAAGGCCTGTTTCGGGGGTAACTCCCAGAATCCGGCCATTCGCCGTTCGGCGAATGACCTTTGAATCAGGAAGATACCAGTGCGGGACGCCTCGGTTTGTCTCCGGAGCAGCACCAGATCGAGCGGAATATCGCGCGCGCTCGGCTTTTTCAGTTTTACCGGCAACTCCCGTTCGGTCCCGGCAGAACGCGCCGCGCAGAATGTTTCGACAGGGCATCGTCCGCAGTCAGGGTTGCGGGGCAAGCAGATTGTCGCGCCCAGTTCCATCATGGCCTGGTTGAAATCGCCGGGCCGCCGTCGATCCAGAAGCCTGGCGGCCTCTTCGGTAAAGGAGCGTCGCGCGGCGGGTGAAGAAACCTCGGACGCATCATTCGTCAGCCGGCTGATTACCCGGATCACATTGCCGTCAAGCGCCGCATGCGGCAGGCCGAGCGCAATACTGGAAATCGCCGCCGCCGTGTACGGACCCACTCCCGGAAGGGAAAATACTTCTTCCCATGTTGCGGGATAAACTGGCCGTCGGCCTTTCCCGGCGATCTGTTTCGCGGTCCGGTGGAGATTGCGGGCGCGGCTGTAATAACCCAAGCCGCTCCAGGCCGCGAGAACTTCGACCTCGTCGGCGCGCGCCAGTCTGTCGATCGAGGGAAATAGTTCCAGAAACCGCTGATAATACGGAATCACCGCTTCGACACGTGTCTGCTGCAGCATGATTTCCGAGATCCAGACGCGGTAGAAGTCGTTGGATTCCCGCCACGGGAGATCGCGACGGGAAGAATCGTACCAGCGCAGCAGAGCTTTTCGAAAAGCAGCCGGCTGCAAAACAAAGCCAATTGGGCCAGAGCCCGTTGGGGCAGAGCGTGTTGGGGCAGAGGCTGCGCTCAGGACCGGAGCACCTGCACGAATTCCGCGATCACCCGGAACTCGTCGCTGGTCAGATCGAAAGCCGGAAACTCGCGGTTTAACGGCTCAAGCCGGATGGCGCCCTCCCTGTCGGCCGATTCCGCCAGCACACCTTGCCTGGCGTAGCGCTTTACGGTATACCGCGACGCGAAATCCGTCTCGCCTGCCTTCTCTATCAGGAGCAGCCTCCCTTTTCTCGATCCGGTGACGGGCGCGCGGAAGATGCACGCGCTTCCATCCGGAATCAGCGGCTCCATGGACCGGCCCACTACGTATGCCACGAACATCCCCTCGGACAACCGCAATTTTTCGGGAGCGCGCACCCACCCTTCCTGCTCGCTGTCCATCCCTTCCCCGAATTTCGTTGCGGCCGCGCGCAGGCTGTAAACCGGCAGATGAGAAATGAAAGGCCTGACCGTCGCGTCCACGTGCTCGTCGAAAAGGCGATCGACCGTCTCCCGCGCATCGCCATAGGCGATCGCTTCACGATCCGAGACACGGAGGAAATGCGACAGACTATCTTCGAGCCAATCCATCAGCCCCAAGCCCCCCATTTCCCGGCCCTTCTGCTGCAGATCGGCCGGAAGCGCCTCGAGAAAATCGAGATCCTGTTCGTCGAGCTCGTCGAATAACTGCAGATCTGCCAGTCGTAGTGTCAGTTCGCCGGTTTCCCGGTCCGCCAGCAGGATTCCATAGGGAAGCGGCCGGCGTCCAGGCTGCGCCACTTCGAGCAGCGACCAGTACCCGCGATCCATCGCTTGCAGAGGCCGCTTTGCGCCAATCGGGATGACAACCGCGGGCATGAGATTCCGAGGGACGTCTCTACGTTACAACAGAGCAACTTTTGCGGAAATACTTCTCCGTCGTACCAGGCATACCCCGACCCTCAGTTGGGCGGAGCATAGGGATAATAGCCGTTCCGGTAACGGACCACGACGGCGGGCAGATCGACGGCGACGCGGATCTTGCGGAACTGCTTCGTGTCCGAACCGGGACCGACATCGGGCGTGTACCGCAGGATATATTGTGTGGTGATATCGCCGGACAATGTCGCCACGGAACGGAAAATGGCGCTCGAGATTTCGGCGGCATACCCGCCGGTACCGACATCGAGCGCATAGTTTCCATCGTCCGACGGCTTCGAGAGGTAACCCGCAACATCTTTATATGCGTTATTGAGCGGCGTCTCGACCTTCCCGCCGGTTTGGGAGGTCAATTGCGTCAGGTTGTCCTCCCCGTCGGTGTGAAAACCGAACGCCACCGTGCTCATCGCATAGACCGTCACCAGGTTGCGCTGGGCAATCTCGGTGACTTCCTGCAGTGATTTTTTGCTGGCCGTATCGTGACCGTCGCCGATGACGATTACCACCCGCCGCGGTTCGTACGGTTCACCGTTCACGGTCTTCCGACTGGTGCAAGCCATGTAGATCGCGTCGTAAAGCGCAGAGCCTCCACCGGGCCGGATTTTGCGCATCTTCTCAACCATCTTTTCCGAATCGCTGCTCGTATCGGCCACCAGTTGCGGCTCGTTGCCGTACGTAATCAGGTAACCGCTGTACTTCTTTTCTCCGGGAAGGAGGTTCAGCATCAGTTCGGTAGCTGCCTCTTTGTATTTATCCCAGTGGATCATCATCCCGTTGCTGGTATCGATCAGGAAACCGATGACGATGGGCTGCGACTGTTCATGGCTGAAGAAGTCGATTTTCTGTTCCTTGTTCTCGTCGAAGATATGGAAGTCGCTCTTCGTCAGATTCGAGACGAAGCGGCCCTTGTCGTCGGTAACGGTAACCGGCACGATGACTTCGTTGACGGACACTCGGATGGGAGCCTGAGCCCTTGCGGTGGGGTGAAGCGTCACAGCGGAGGCGACAGCAATCGTAATAAAGAAGGCCAACCTGGGGCGGAACATGTTATAACTCCAGCGAAACCTCTATTCTACCGCCGCCGGCAGCCCGTGGATCTGGAAATGCCGCAGGCTTTTTCAGCCCCGGCGCGAGCGGCCGTCGCGAAGGTCCTGTTTCACCCGCCGATACCCTGGATTCGCTCCGATTTGGGCGCATTTCAATGTAGTATGCTGGTGTTTCGGATCTTTAAAGTCAACCATTTCGAGGTGTGCCTGCAATGTCTCTCCAACTGAAATCGCTGGTTTTTTCCGGCTTCGCTTTTCTTCTCCTCTCGCTCCCCGCGTTCGCGCAGACGACGATCATCGAAGGCGTCGTGAAAGACCCGACCGGCAAGCCCCTTCAGGGAGCGGTCGTCGATATCGAACGCACAGATATCAAAGGAAGCTATAAAGTCAAGACCGACAAAAAGGGCCACTACGGGCATTACGGCCTGCCGATGGGGAAGTTCGACGTCAGCGTGCTTGTCGATGGTGAGATGAAGGATCAGACGAAGGGTGTCCCCACGACCCCCGCGATGCCCGTGGAACTGAATTTCGATCTCAAGGCCCCGCAGGCGGCTGCGGCAGGCGCTCCGGGTGGAGCGGCCGCGACCCCCGAAGCTGCGGAGAAGGGCATGACGAAGGAGCAGAAGGAAGCCTACGAGAAGGCCAACAAAGCTCGCGAAGAACAGCTTGCAAAGAATAAGGAACTGAACGACGCCTATACCGCCGGACGCGCGGCTCTGGACGCGAAGATGTATGATCAGGCGATCGAAAGCTTTAACAAGGCTGCAATGCTCGACGACAAGCAAGTCGCCGTCTGGAGCGGCCTGGCCGACGCTTATGTGGCCTCCGCCGCGACCAAAACCGGCCCGGATGCAGAAGCCCTTTATTCGAAGGGTTTCGATGCCTTCAAGAAGTCAATCGAGCTGAAACCCGACGACGCCGCCTATTACAACAACTACGCGCTGGCGCTCGCGAAAGACAAGAAGATAGACGAGGCGAAAACCAACCTCAATAAGGCCGCGCAGCTGGACCCCCCCGGCGCCGGTAAATACTTCTACAACATGGGTGCGCTGCTGGTAAACGGCGGTCAGAGCGAAGCGGCGGGTGAAGAATTCAAGAAGGCCATCGACGCGGATCCAAAATATGCCGACGCCCAGTATCAATACGGCGTTTACCTTGCGTCCAAGGCCACGACTGATGCGACTGGAAAAATCAAAGCAGAACCGGGAACGGTCGAGGCGCTGCAGAAGTACCTGGAATTGAAGCCGGACGGCAATTTCGCGCCCTCGGCGAAGGACCTGATCGCGCAACTCGGCGGAACCGTGAATACGACGTTCACAAATCCCAACGCACCGAAGAAGAAGAAGTAAGCGGGCAAACGGGAGGCGTCGACTGCCTCCCGCCTCATGTTCCTCTTCCTCCGTACTCTGATCGAGTTCGCGATCGCGATTTCCGTGATCCGCTCGATCGCTCGCTTCGTGTTCCGCGCCTGGACGGGGATGACGCAGCGCACTGGCTCGGCCGGACCAGCACAGAAGTCATCCTCTCCTCCAACGATGCTCAGACAGGACCCGGTCTGCGGAACATATGTGGCGATCGACTCGTCGTTGAAGACCATAAGAAACGGAGAGGTCATTCATTTCTGTTCCCCTGAATGCCGGGATAAGTATCTGGCCTGAACCGCTTGCGCAATCTCCAGGTTCGTAATCAACAAGTCAACGATCTTTTCTCGGAGCTGACGCGTCACGGCGCGTTTCAGTCCCTGGCGTCAAAAGCTTCGGCGCCCCCAAAAACACCGGCTACGCTTCGTCTCTCCGGCCTGACGTTGACGGCTAAAGCCGTTTACGCTGTCCTGCTGCATCATGCGACCGGACGGCCGCAGCTGATCGTGGTGGACGGCAACAAACAGGCCGAGGCGCTCTTCCCTCTGCTCCAGACCTTTGCCGATCTTGTGAATCCGGCGAGCTCCCCTCTGATTCTTCCCGCACTGGACGTTCTGCCGGGTCAGAACATGTCGCCCCACGCCGAGATTCTGGCGATTCGCGCCGCCGCCCTGTCGCGGCTCGCGGACGGCTACACGGGCATCGCGCTGGCTCCGGTTGCGGCCGCCCTGTCGCGCATCGAGGTTCCCTCCTTTTATCGCCATCTCACGCAGACGCTCCGCGTGCACGACGAAGTTCCGCTGGAAGATCTGGCCTCGCATCTTGAAAGCGTCGGCTATGAGCGCAGCGATCCGGTCGAGATGGTCGGGCAGTACTCGATTCGCGGCGGGATTCTCGACGTGTTTTCGCCCGAGCAGACGCAGCCGGTTCGGGTCGAGTTCTTTGGCGACGAGGTTGAATCGATCCGCAGATTCGATCCGGAGTCGCAACGTTCGATACACAAATTGAACGAATGCGTCCTGCAGCCTCTGACGGAGTTTCAGAAGTCGCGTCCGCTGCTCGCCGAACTGGCCAACAATCTTCGTGAGGCCGGCGTTCGCGGCCGTGATTTGCCCCTGGGGGGGGATACCTTCGCGGGTTGGGAAGCATTGCTGACAGCCGTACGTCCGCGAGAGTCATCGATACTTGACTTTTTCGAGCAGCCGCTGGTTCTGGTGGACGAGCCTGAGCTCACGACAGCCGCCGCGGACCGTCTCTGGACCAGACTCCGCGAAACCACGCAGACCGCCGCGATCGATCCGCAATCGGCAATGCTCGACTGGGAGGAATTCGGCGAATTAGCAGCGAAACGCGGGATTCTGGAACTGCGTCAGCTCGACCTTAATGAAGCTGCAAGCGACGCCGATAAGCGAAGCTTTTATATTTCGACTCGCCCTTCGATGGCGTTCCATGGCAACTTGCAGGTGGCCATCCGCGAGGCCAAGACATTACTCGAAGCGGGGACGCGCCTCGCGTTCTTCGCCCCCACATCGGGAGAAATCGAACGCCTCGCCGATGTCTTCAGCGAATACTCCGTTCCTTACCGGATCGATCTCGGCGGCGAGCAGGTTCCCGAGTACCTGAAAGAACGAACCCAATCGATCAGCGCCGGGATCGCATTGATCCGCGGCGACGTCGCGCGGGGAACGGTATTTCAAGAGGGGCGGCTCGCCATCTTCGGCTCCGAAGATCTGTTCGAATCGCCGGAAACGGTGGCGAGGCCGGGCAAGTCTCACCTCGGAACGTTCTCGGCCGACCAGTTCGATCTCAAGGCGGGCGACTATGTGGTCCATGTGGAGCATGGAATCGGTCAGTTCCTCGGTGTCCGCGAAATCGCCCAGGGAGATACCAAAGGCGATTACATGCTGATCGAATACGCGGGCGGAAACAAGCTCTACGTCCCGCTCTCGCGAATGGATCTCGTGCAGCGCTTTCGCGGCGAAGGCGAGGCCAAACCGACCCTCGACAAGATGGGCGGCGCCACATGGAGCCGCACGCGGACCCGCATCAAGGCCAAAATGCGCGACATGGCGGAAGAGCTCCTGAAGCTCTACGCCGCGCGCCGTATGGCCCCAGGTTTCGCCTTTTCCGCCGACAGCAACTGGCAGCGGGAGTTTGAAGACGCCTTCGAATTCAACGAGACGCGCGATCAGAAAGCGGCCATCGAGGACATCAAACGCGATATGGAGAGCCCGCAGCCGATGGATCGCCTGCTTTGCGGTGATGTGGGTTACGGCAAAACCGAAGTCGTCATGCGCGCCGCGTTCAAGGCGATGGGAGACGGCAAGCAGGTCGCGGTGCTTGCGCCCACCACCGTGCTCTGCTTCCAGCATTTCGAGACATTCAAGAAGCGCTTCCAGCCGTTCCCGGTGCGCATCGAAATGCTCAGCCGCTTCCGCAACGCGAAAGAAATCAAAGCCGTGCTGGCGGATGTGGCAGAAGGCAAAGTCGACCTCGTGGTAGGGACGCACCGATTGTTTTCGAAAGACGTCGAGTGGAAGGATCTGGGCCTGGTCATCATCGACGAAGAGCAGCGCTTTGGCGTCAAGCACAAAGAGCGGCTCAAAGAAATCTGCAATGGGATCGACGCGGTCGCCATGAGCGCGACGCCTATTCCGCGCACGCTGCACATGTCGCTGCTCGGCCTGCGCGATCTGTCCGTGATCGAAACGCCTCCCAAGGACCGTCTCGCGATCCATACTGTGGTCGCGCCTTTCGCGCCGGATGTAATCAAGTCGTCGATTGAGCTGGAGCTGGCTCGTGGCGGGCAGGTCTATTTCGTTCACAATCGCATCGACTCGATCTGGCAAAGAGCGTCGATGCTGCAGGAGATGCTGCGGGATGCCTTCCCGGATCTTCGCATCGGCGTGGGCCATGGGCAGATGGCGGAGGCCGAACTTGAAAAAGTGATGCTGCAGTTCATGCGGCATGAGTTCGATATTTTCGTGTCCACGACCATCGTGGAAAACGGGCTCGATATTCCTATGGCCAACACGATGATCATCGAGAACGCAGAACGCTACGGATTATCGGAGCTGTATCAGTTGCGCGGCCGCGTTGGCCGGTCCAACCGGCGAGCTTACTGTTATTTGTTCGTCGAGCCGGATTCGGAACTGACCGAGGTCGCCCGCAAGCGGCTCGCCGCGCTGAAGGAGTTCAGCGATCTGGGCGCGGGATTCAAGATCGCGGCGCTCGATCTTGAACTGCGCGGGGCCGGCAATCTGCTCGGCGGGGAGCAGCACGGGCATATCAACGCGATCGGCTTCGATATGTATGTGCGGATGCTGGAAGATACCGTCCGTGAAATGCGCGGCGAGGAAGTGACGCCGGAGATCCACTCGACGCTGAACCTCGGTCTCGACCTGCGAATCCCGGCGGCTTACATAACGGATGAGAATCAGCGATTGAGGGCTTACAAGCGGATCGCGCAGGCGGTCGACCTCGCGGAACGCGAGAAAGTGGAACAGGAACTGGCCGACCGGTACGGACCCGTTCCGAATGACGTCCGACAGCTTCTCACTTATTCCGGAATCAAGACGGCCGCCGAAAGGATCGGGATCGAAGCTATTGACCGGCGGGCGTCGATGCTCAACGTGAAGTTCCACGAGGAAACGCGGGTCGACGGAGAAAAGCTGATGGCTCTGGTGAGCGGCACACCGGGAGCGCAGTTCACGCCCGCTGGAGTGCTGAGGCTGCCGGTCGATGGAGCGGGAACCCCGGCAGCCATTCTGGAATTTATCGACCGCGGGCTGATCGCGCCTTTGTTATAGGGGCCGAGTGTCCTAGAGCGCTGCAATTACTCAACCGACCTCGACCAATTCAACTAAAGTCGTGGGTTCCGGTACGCGTTCGCCATGCAGGAGCATGCCTTCAATATGGAATTCGATCGCTTCGTGGATTAGTTTGACGGTTTCGCCGCAGCTCCCTGCAGCAGCTATGCAAGCGGGAAGGTCCGGCACGTGCGCACTGTAGCCAGTGTCCCTAACCCATCGCCGTAACTGACTAAGACGGGCTGAAGAACGCTCCCCTCGGAACAGTGTGTATTGATTTCGAAGAACTTGCCCGAGCCGTGCGAGTTAGCGAGCGGTCTTTGGCGTCCGCTAAACCTGGCTGGCCATTTCGGCCCCGGCCGTCGCCGTTTCCGCAACAACATCCAGCCGGAGCGGGATCGCGAAAAAGAAAATCGACCCCTTTCCCGGCTCGGACTCCACCCAGATCCTTCCATCAAAGCTTTCGACGATCCTCTTGCAGATCGCAAGACCCAGGCCCGTACCCGCGTACGTGTCGGGCTGCAGGCGCGTGAACACTTCAAAGACCTTCTCGCGATATGCGGGGTCGATTCCGATCCCATTGTCGGCAACTCCGAAAACCCACTCTTCACCCTGCCTCGCGGCCGAAATCCGAATGCACGGAGCCTCTTCGGGCCGCCGATATTTGACGGCGTTGCCGATCAGGTTCTGGAAAAGCTGCTGAATGCGGATTTCCTCGACCAGCAAAGTGGGCAGGGGATCGCTGCTGACGATCGACTGGCTCTCTTCCAGCGCCGACTGAAGATTCGTCACCGCCTTTCCCAGCACCGCATTGAGGTCCACGGCTTGCGGCGCTTCGGAACTGGCCTTGGGCGCCTGCGCATACGCCAGCAGATCCTTGATCAACTGATCCATGCGCGTCGCGCCCTGAACACAGTAATTTATGTACACGTCCGCCTCGTCGTCCAGCCGGCTCTTGTACTTTTTCTGCAGCAATTCGCTGAAGATCCGAATCTTCCGAAGCGGTTCGCGCAGATCGTGGGCGGCGGAATAGGCAAACTGTTCGAGCTCCTGATTCGCGCGGTCCAGCTCGCGGTTCGCCGCGGCAAGCTGATCGGCCATCTCCGCCCGTATTTCGGCCGCTTCTCTTTCGGCCCTGGCGCGCATCGCGTCAAGTTCCTTCTCTTTGATCTCTTCAAGGATGCGGCGGTTTTCTTCCACCAAAAACTTGCGCCGAAGCAGGGCCCGGATGCGGGCCTTGATCACGGCCGCATCGGCGGATTTCGCGATGTAATCGTCCGCGCCCGCCTCGAAGCCGGCCCTCATTCGTTCCTTATCCTCGTGCGAGCTCAGCATGATCAGAACGATTTCGGGCTCCGAATCGCGTTGCAGCTGCCGGATGCGGCGGCAAACCTCCGGGCCCTCGACCTCGGGCATTTCGAAATCCACCAGGATGCAGTCGAAATTATCCTCGTTGACGCGTTTCAGTCCCTGAACCGGATTGTCGATCGTCTCCACGAGATAGTGTTCCTGCTTCAATTCCTCGGAGAGGTAATAGAGGTAAGTGCGGCTGTCGTCTATCGCAAGAATACGCGCCCGGCTGAAGCGGCTCTCGACGTCGACGATCCCCGCGGCCCCCTTGGATTTGCGAAGCAATGCGCGAACCCGTACCAGCAATATGTCGGGGTCGGCGGATTTGGCCAGATAATCGTCCGCTCCGCTCTCGAGTCCGCGCATCTCAGCCAGATCGCTCTTCTCGCTGGTGAGCATCAGGACAGGAATCGCGCGCGTATTGATGTTCAGCCGGATCTCCCGGCAGAAATCGTCTCCGTTCATTCCGGGAAGATGATAATCGAGGACGATCACATCCGGACGGGAGGCCTCGAGCTGCTCGAGCGCGATTTCGGCACTCGGCGCCACCACCACCGTAAGGTTGTCGGCTTCAAAAAAACTTCGCAGGCGCGCAGCCTGAGTAGGCGAGTCTTCAACGAGCAGAACGCGTCCCCGGCCGTCGATCATAGAGTCTCCCGTTTCAAGCTCGTGAGACTTAATACTCGCGGTGCGATATCGCCCAAAGGAAGCGACTCGCTGAGTCCCCCGATACGCGCGGCGGCGGCGGGCATCCCATAGACAATTGCTGTGCTCTCATCCTCTCCAATTGTAAAAGAGCCCGCTCGCTTCAAATCGCGGAGACCGGTAGCTCCGTCTTCTCCCATACCGGTCAGCAACACACCAATTGCAGAAGACCGAAGGCTCTGCGCCATGGATGAGAAGAGAATGTTCGCCGATGGGCGCTGGCCTCCCACTGGCGGCCCGTCGTCAAGCGATGCTGCAAGGCCGTTTATGACGAGGTGAGAACGATTCGACGGCGCGAGATAGACGCGTCCCGCCGACAACTCCGTGGGCTCGTGAATGACCGAGACGGAAAACGGCGTAACACCCGTCAGCCATTCCGCAAAACCCTGAAGAAAAGCGGCCGTCATATGCTGAACCACGACGATCGGCAATGAAAAATCCCGGCCAAGCCCGGAGAGCATCTGCAACAAGGCGTTGGGTCCGCCCGTTGAGGCCGCGATCCCCAGCAGCCGATAATCCGACGCGCGCCCCATCCGCGTTGGAGCGCCGTTCCCGGTGTGCGGAGAGGGCGTCTGGCGTTGCCGCACTACTTTCACTTCGCTCATGATCGCGAGCTGGGTGCAGAGCTTTCCCGCGAGTGAGGTGTAGTCCTGATGACTGCCGGACACCGGCTTCTCCACAACCGCAAGAGCTCCGGCCCGGAGCGCCTGCATGGTCAGGCTCATCTCTTCCATGTCGATGCCGGAAACAACCACGATCGGCGTAGGGTGGTGAGCCATGATCCGGCGGGTTGCCTCGAAACCCTGAATGCCGGGAAGATGGATGTCCATGGAAATCACGTCGGGCGAAATCTGGTCCACGACTGCGAGCGCCTCTTCGCCGCTCGTCGCCACCCCCGCTACTTCGAATCTGCGGTCCGCCGAAATAATGCGGCGGAGGTGTTCACCCACAACCGGCGAGTCCTCCACGATCAGAACGCGAATCGGATTCATAGGATTTGCCGGACAATCGTCAGAAGCTCCCGCTGATCGAACTTACGTTTGACGATATAAGCGTCGGCGCCCAGGGACAGGCCTCTTTCCTGCTCCTCACGGCTCTCGAGGGAAGTCACCAGAATCACGGGTATTTCTTTCATCCCGGGCGTATTCTTCATTTGCTCCAGAAGTTGGAATCCGTTCAGACGCGGCATCATGACGTCACTGATTACCAGGTCGGGAGGATTGCGGCGGATTGCCTCAAGAGCCTGCAGCCCGTCGACTGCAACCTCAACCCCATAGCCGTACGCCTCCAGAATACTCTTCTCCAGCGAGCGGGTTGTGATGGAATCGTCCACTACCAGAATGCGGTGTACGTTCTCGTGCGGTTTTTCGGGCAGAAAAGAACTGACGGCCTTTTCCCCCTCCCGAAAACGAACGAACAATTCGGTGACGTTCAGCATTACCGCCACTCCGCCGTCATCAAGCGGAACGGCGCCGGCGCTCAGGCCCGCTGCCGAGGCCGGAAGCCCTGAATCCTTAATCACCGCCTCGCGCTCATCGATCAACCGGTCAACGATCAGCGCCGCGCGCTCGCCGCCGGATACGAGGACGGCAACCTGGAGAACCGCGTCCTCGAGCGCCGCTTCGCCGGCGGCAGGGTCGGTAACAGACTGCGCTGGAAGTTGCAGCAGCTCCGAGAGCTTCGCGAGGGGTACCGGATCGGAATCGACGACCACGCACTCGTGGCTGTCAATGCTCCTCAGATCCGGGCGTCTGACCCGGAACAACCGATCGACGAAGGCCGATGGCACGCCGAAGGTATGACCTTCCGCCTCCATCAGCAGGACGTGCTGCGTCGAGATCGACAGAGGAACTGAGATCGAAACCGACGTTCCCGCGCCCGCTCCGGGGCGAATTCCGATCTCTCCCCGCAATTGGTTCACCGCTCGCTGGACGACAGACAAGCCCATGCCGCGCCCCGACAGCTTCGTAATTACCCGCGCCGTCGAGAAGCCGGGCGTAAGGATCAGACGCGCGAGCTCCGAAGGATCGCTGACGGCCCCCGCCGCAGGACGCAAACCCTTCCGGATCGCTTCTTCCTCTACCGCCGCGCCACTGATGCCCCGCCCGTCGTCTTCGACGGCGACTGTGAGCCGGTCGCCACGCGAGCGAATTCGCAGACGGACCGCTCCGACAGGCGATTTTCCCGCAGCCACGCGTTCGCTCCCGGATTCGATACCGTGAGACACGGCGTTCCTCAGCAAATGCATGACCGGATCTTTGAGCGCCTGCAAGACCCCACGATCGGCCTGTGATTCCAGGCCCTCGGCCCGAAATTCGACCTGTTTCCCCTCCTCGTGCGCGGCATCCCGAACCATCGGTCCGAAGCCCGCGAAGACCGTTTCGGCGGGCGTCATGCGGACACGAAAAGCATTCTGGTGGAGTTCATCGGCTCGACGCTGCAGCCCGAGAGTTTTGGTCCGCTGTGCCGTTGCGGCGGCGTGCGCCCCGCGGCGCAACAAGGGAAGTTGACGGTCGATGAAGTTCAGGCATTCGGTTACGCGCTGGAAATCGGGGTTGTTGCTGTTGCCCCGGACATATCCCGCGCACCCGCGGCGCAGCCGCAGCCATTCGTCAGTGGTCTCGTCGACATGGTCGGCGTGTTCCTCGAGCGCGCTTCTGTGCGACGCGGCGTGGTTCGTTGCAACCACCAGTTCGGAGGAAGTGCGGATCAGATCGTCGAGGTAATCGGCATTGACGCGTACCAGGAGCGCTGGTTCGGCCGGCGGAATTACCTCTCCCTCACGGTCGCGGCTCGGAAGGCTGACGGAGCCGCGCGCGTCAGCAAGCGGCGACGAATGGCCGCTCGGAAGACTATCAATCGTTGCAAGAATATTGGAAACGTCCGTAAGGCCTCGGTCCGCCACCGCCGCCGCCAGAATATCCTCGGCCGAGTCCAACGCCTGATTGAGCGCTCGCGCCTCGCGTTCACCGAACCCGGTTCCCTGCGCCCTGCACCGGGAGAGCAACTCTTCCACACGGTGCATCAGCAGTTCCGTGGGCTCGAGGCCAACCGCTCGTGCGGCGCCCTTCAGAGTATGGGCTCTCCGGAACAGCTCGTCCATCGTGGATGAGTCGGGCGTGGATGAGTCGGGCGAGGCATTCGCGACGGTTTCAATCAGCGCTCGGATGTGTTCGACATGTTCGTTCTGCTCGGCCGAAAAGATCTGGAGCAGCGATCGGTCGAAAGGCCTCACACCCGATATCTCCCGACGGCCGCCCGCAGCTGCTGAGCGAGCGTATTGAGGTTTGCGGCCGCTTTTTCAGACTGTTTCGTGCTGGCCGCGGTTTCCTGACTGGCGATTCCGATGTTGCGGAACGCCTGGGTGACCTGCTCGAACCCGATCTGCTGCTGGCTGCTGCCCGCGACGATCTGCTGGAAGGCGCGAATGCTCTCCTCCAGATTTTCGCTGAGTTGGCGGATGGTCCGATCGGCTACGCGAGCCTGCTGCTGCCCGGAATCCGCCCTCGTGACCGCCTCTTCGGTAAGCATCACCGAGGTGTTGATCCCCTTCTGGATATCGCCCAATATTGACCGCACCTGCACGGTAGCCTGTTTCGATTGCGCTGCCAGATTCTTCATTTCACTCGCGACCACCGAAAAACTTCGACCGTGGTCTCCCGCGGCAGCCGCCTGGATTGCGGCGTTCAAAGCCAGCAGGTGAGACTGCTCGGCAATATCGTTCACGCTGGTGATGATTTCGCCCACTGCTTGAGTCTTTTCGCTGAGCGCAATCACGTTTTCGGCAACTGCTTCAGCCTGTTCGCGGATCCGCTCCATCGTTGCGTTGGTACCCTGGACCGACTGCAGACCGGACGCGCTGCTGCTCGACACGGCCGCCGCCGCGGCCGCAACCTGCCTGGCGCGGTCCGAAATCTGTGCGCCCGACTGGCTGATTTCCGCCATTGTGGCGTTCGCCTGCTGGACGGCCGCTGCCTGCTCGGCCGTGCCTGCGGCCTGCTGTTGCGTGGAAGCGAGAATCTCGGCTGTCGCCGCGGTCAGGTTTTCGGCGACCATGCCCGTCTCTCTGGCTACCTCTTTCAGTCCCACCACCATTTGATCGAGATGCTGCGACAACTCCCCCAGCTCGTCGGTCTTGGCAATCTTCGCCTGCTGGGTCAGGTCGCCTTCACCCACCCGCCGCGCAAACTCCATGAACGTGCGCAGCGGTTCGATAATCGACCGCTGCACCAGGACTCCCATCACCAGAACGAACACCGCCGCAAGGGTGCCCCCCATGACAATCGAACTGGTTGCAAAATGCGCGGTCGCCTTCGCGGTCTGATCCCGCTCCCGGAGCAGACGGTTCTCCTCGTCGTCCATTTCTCCGATGATCTGGCGAATCTGTGCCATCTCACTTCGCCCCTGGTCGGTCATCACCACTTCTACGGCGGCGCTCTCACCCTTCTGCCTGCGCAGGCCGATCGCCTCGGCGAGCACCGCGAGCTTATTGTTAACCAGGTTCTGCAAAGACTGGATGCGCGGCGCCTGATTCGGATTGTCCGAGGTCAGCTGGCGGAGGTTTTGTACGTATTCTGTGGCCACCCTCGTGGCAGCGTCGTACGGCTGCAGATATTCCTCGCGCCCGGTGAGAATGAAGCCGCGCTGTCCGGTCTCGGCATCCGTCATTGCCGAGAGCAACTGCGCCAGACCCGCTTTTACCTGATAGGTATGATTCACCCAGTCGGCGCTATCGACAAGCTCCGTAGTCGCATGGTACGCAACGGCGCAGACAGTCCCGAATACCAGGAGGGCCACTCCGTAACCCGCGAGAATTCGCGTACCGATTGTCATCTTCATATAGTCAGGAAACCTCAGTATGTTCTTTGAACATCGAATCTGTATCCAGCACGGTGACGAGATCATCGGTCATCCAGCGCGCGTGCGCGGCTCCGTGAAACGGCGGCTTCTGCTCGTCCTCGCTCACCGTGCGAATATCCTCAACCTCATCCACCTGAAGGCCGATCTCCCGCGGGCCCCGGCGCAGGAGCAAAATGATCTTCGAATCCCCGCTATCGTCATCCGGCACGCTCAGAAGCCGTCCCGCATTCAGGACAGGCCGCACTTCTCCTCTGACCTGGATCAGGCCGGCCACTTCGGGCGGCGCCCCAGGCACTCGTGCGCATGTGGAACCGCCAATCACTTCTGAAATCTCCGGTAGCGAAATCCCATACCGGGCGGCGCCGATACGGACAACCATGATCCATTTGCGCTCTGACTCATCCCGATGCGAAACGGGCCGGGCAAGAAGCGCAGCGCGTTCCCGGTAGATCTGATCGCGCCTCTCGCTGGAATGACTGGAGGTTTGTTCGATCGCCTGCTGAACGCGCAAGAGACGTTCCCGCGCTGCGGCCCAATTCAGCCTCGCGTCGCCGCTCACCGGCTCTCCGATGAACTGCGCGCTTGCGGGCCAGCCAGATCCAGATGCATCCGGGCCAGCTCGCACAGTTCGCCGATCGTGATGCCGTCGCCGTGCGGAACGGGTTCTTCGCCTCGCCTGCCGTCGAGTATCTGGAGAACATTTCGAAATGCTTTGCGCGCCATTTCCCACTCTCGATTGCCCTTGAGAGACGCGCCGAGGTGATAGTGCGCGAGGGCAAAACTACGATCCAGATAGATAGCTCGGCGAAATGCCGCTCGGGCCTCTTCGGGTGCCCCCGCATGCTCCTGGATCAGTCCCAGCATAAAATACGCGGGTCCGTTGAGGGCGTCGGTCTCGATCAGTTTTCGGGTGACTTCGGTTGCCGCTTCCCAGTTGCCGGAGTCGGCCAGTAACCGGGCGTCTTCAATCGAGGGTACAGGTGCTTCCGGCAACAGTTGCTTCGGAGCTGCCCGGATCTCAAGCGCCGGCGGTCTCGCCGCGAATTTCCTTTCAAACGCTTGCCAGTCAAATGCGGCCGATGCGGCCTCCCCGGCTATTTCTGAAGCCTTGCGATAAGCGGTGGCATTGAGGTCGCTGACCGTTTCGAACGAATGGAACATTTCGAGATTCGGCTCCGCATGTCCCACGATCAGCCAGCCGCCGGTATTCAAGCAGCGGTAAAAGTTATCGATCACGTTGCGCATGAGCTCGGGTGAGAAATAAATGATCACATTGCGGCACAGGATCAGGTCGAACGGTTCGCCGTCGGCCGCCGGACTCACCCCGGTGGCGAGATTGTGATATTCGAACGTGACGCCTTTTCGATATTCGGGACGAAGCACCCAATCCCTGCCGCTCTGAATGAAGCACGCAGCCCTGGTTTCAGCCGATGTTTCCCGCAAGGCCCATTCCCCGAACCGGGCTTCGCGCGCGCGGGCCAGAAACTCGATGTTGATGTCTGTTGCCAGAATCGACACATCCCAGCCCTTGATGCGCGCCTGAAACTCCTGGTGCAGCAACAAAGCGATGGAATACGGCTCGGGACCCGTGGCGCACCCGGCGCTCCAGATCCGCAAACGCTTCGTGGATTGATTGCGATCCAGAAGATCGGGGAGAATTCTTTCCCGCATCAGATCGAAATGCTCGCGCTGGCGAAAAAAATAGGTCTCGCCGATCGTGAGTTCACCTACCAGCTGATGGATTTCCGTCCGTGGTGAGATTTCGCCAGCAAGTATCCGAAGGTAGGAGCTGCAGTCCGAGACACCGATGGCGGCGAAGCGGCGCGAAACACGGGCGGCGAGGTCCTCGTCCTTGTCCGTATAGTAGGCCAACCCTGTCTGGTCGAGAATGTAGTTCTTGAGCTCCGGATAATCGGGATCGGCCAGAATAGCCGCGATATTCATCCGTCCCTCGCCTGGTCCAATTGGCGCAGGCGGAACTGCATCGCTGCCTGCAGCTCTATAATCCGCCTTTTCTCCTCTTCGAGGAGCAGGCGGTCACAATCGAGCAGCACGACCCGGCGGCCGCCAAAAATTACATATGCATCCGCGCATTCATTCAACGAATGATTCTCCGCCAGCGGCTTGATTTCTCCCGAATCGATCATCGCCACCTCATGCACCCGGTCGACCAGAAGCCCTGTGAGAGCGTCTCCCAGCCGGGCAATGATCACAGGAGTGTGGATGCCAGGTTCGATCTCAGGAAGGGCAAACAGGCGGCGCAATATGACGACGGGGATTGCCTCGCCGCGCAGGTTCAGGAAGCCTTCGACTGTCGACGGTTGTCCCGGCGTCTGCGCCGTTGCCGCCATGGAGACAACCTCCTGAACCCGGCCGCAGGGTATCGCGCACTCGTGGCCGGCTATCTGAAAGATCAGGAGAAAGGGACCCGCCTGCACGTCTTGCGACACGATGGCATCAATATAACGTCGTTCCAGGCTGCTCTGGTACCAGGAAAAGAACCGGCTCATGCCGAAATGCGGGCGCTCTCGAGAACAATCGATTCGATCTCCGAGCCCTCACCGTAGCGGCGCACCAGTTCGAACCCGGAGTTCGTTTTTTCGAAGATGCTGACGTTATGAGAGGGCGGTTGCTCCTGCCAGGTTCTTCCGACAATCCACAATCCTCCTGGCCTGAGGCTTCGCCAGACCGCTCTCGCGCCCGCGGCGAGTTGTACCGAGTCGAAGTAGCTGACGTTATATATGTTCATCGAGCGGATCACGTCGACCGGTTGCGGCAACACGTCAAAGGCGGAGTGGCGCATGATCGAAAAGCGCGTGTTTCGAGCACGGAACGCCGCCGCCTCCGGATGAACCATAGGCAGTTTTCGTAGTTGATACGGCGGTAGCGAAAGCATATCACTCTCTGAGTCGAGCCATTCCTCCGGAATCGTCAGGCTCGACTTCAATTCCGCAACCACCGACTGCGCCTGACGGATCAGGATTCGGGTCAACATGCGCGGCCGCTGCTCAGGGCGGTTCACATAGACCAGAAACGGGGGTGACAAATATTGGAGGGGCTTCGCGTCGCGTTCCTGGATGAGCGCGTGTCCGTTCCATGCGACTTCGACCAGGAACAGAGTCAGATCGGAGGCCGTAAGCCGCGCGTTCGGAAAGAGTGCAAGCAGCGAGGCGGCCCATTCGGAGGAGGTCAGACAATCAGACGCGGCCCAGTCATGGACTTCGATGGCTGCGGCCGCGTCAAAGCGCTCAGCGAGAAGCTCGTTCACAAATGGATCGAGATCGCGGAAGCGGTTATGGAAAGTGGTCCGGTAGATTCCGCTGTTGAGGCGCAATCCCTGCATCAAGGCTTCGAAAACCGTGATCTCCCTGGGAGAGGCGGGAATTCCCGTTCGCAGCAATTGAAGAGAGATGCGATGCCTGGTCAGCATCCAGGCCAAACGGCCGGACAGGCTGGTGGACTCCGGGCGGTAGTCTTCCAGACGGAATATCCCGAATTTAAACATTGTTCCGCTTGCCGCGGTAAATTCTTCGATTTATGGTAGCTTAAAGGCTTGATTTCGTGGCTGCTGGCAGTCGCAGCGCTCGGGTTATTTTACCCTTATCTGCTTTATCCTGTGCTGCTCGGCGTAGCAGCCCGCCTTTTAGCGCGTCCTTACACGGCGACAGACGAACTGCCCACTGTGGCAATTCTTGTGAGCGCTTTCAATGAAGAAAAGCGAATTCTCGAAAAAATAACCAATTTCGATGCCCTCGATTATCCTCCGGAATGTATCGAAATGTGGATTGGCACGGATGGATCGCTGGACCGTACGGCCGACATTATTAAGGAGGCAAATCACCCGCGCGTTCACCTGGTCGAGCGGCTGCAGCGGAGCGGGAAGACAGCGGTGCTGAACGATCTCGTCCGGCGGACGCGGGCCGACGTCCTGATATTTACCGACGCCACTGGCCACTTCCGGCTTGACGCGGTTCGCCTCCTCGTCCAGCCTCTTACCGATCCCGATGTCGGTCTGGTTTCGGGCCGCGCTCTGATCAGCAAGGGTGCGGGAAACGTGGCGACCGAAGGCGCCTATTACCGTATGGACTCCTGGATGAAGAACAAGGAAGGCGCCTGCGGCTGGCTGGCCGGCGCGCTCGGACCCATCTACGCGCTACGCGCGAGCTTATATCGCGACCTGCCGCCGGAATTCATCAACGATTTAGCTCACCCGTGCGAGGTCGTGGCGGCGGGTTTCCAGGCCCGATTCGAACCTCGGGCGGTCAGTGAGGAACCGGCCGGCGATCACGCCGGGCGGGAGTTCGACCGCCAGACGCGAATCGCCGCCCAGGCGAGTTACCTGCTGTCTCAGGAAATGGGGCCGCTGCTGCGAAACCGCCGGTGGGGCATGCTCTGGGCCCTGATCTCACACAAATGGATGCGGTGGCTGGCGGGAATCTGGATTCCGTTGGGCTGGATCGCGCTCGCGGGTCTCTCGCCAACGCTGGCCATCGCGGCACTCGCGCTGTTGGGCGTTGTTGTGCTGGGTTGGAGATCCGGCGCGGCTTGGGCCGAATTGCCCATGTTTTTCATCATTGTTCACTGCGCTTATTTGAATGGCTTGTGGCGCGCTCTCTCGGGCGACCGCTATCTGGTCTGGAAGCCTCGGGCGGGGTAGGAATGGCTTCAGCTTCCGGAATAAAAGCTCCCAGCCGAAAGCCCATTCCGATTTTGCTCATGGCCCACTCTCTCGGCCACGGCGGCGGCGAGCGCCAACTCGCACTCACGGCGCTGAATATCGACCGCAGCCGTTTCGAACCCCACGTCGGCTGCTGTGAGGGCGGGTTCTGGGTGGATCGCCTGCGCGAGGCGGGAGTTCGTTTTTTCTTCATGGGCCCCCGCTCGCTCTTGAGCCCATCCGCCCTGCGCGAGACCCGCCGTCTTCGCGCCTATATTCGCGAACACGGCATCCGCATCGTGCAGACGTTCGACTACAGCATGAACGTGCTCGGCGTACCGGCGGCCAGAAGCGTTCGCGGAGTGGTCGTGATCTCCAATCTTCGCTGCCACACGAGTCTGATCCCGCGGCGGTACCGCTTACTCAATCTGATGGCGATTCGCAGTTCGGCGGCGGTCGTCGTAAACAGCGAAGCGTTGCGCCGCCATCTCCATGAGGACTATTCGATTCGGCTGCGAAAAATCTTCACCTGCTACAACGGTCTCGACACCGAGGTCTTCAATCCAGGTCCCCGGACCGAATCGCCCTCCCTTGTAGTCGGAACTGTTTGTGTGCTCAGGCCGGAAAAGAACCTCGCGCTATTGCTCGAGGCATTCGAGGCCGTGGCCCGCCATTCGAGTGGCATCCGATTATTGATCACCGGCAGCGGTCCCGAAGAGCCGGCCCTGCGCTCTCTCGCGGGAACCCTGAAGATCGCCGATAAATGCCACTTCCGCCCCTCCACTCCGGACGTAGCGAGCGTTCTGCGGAGCATTGAGGTGTTTGTCCTGCCGTCCCTGAGCGAGGGTCTGTCGAACGCCTTGATGGAAGCGATGGCCTGCGGATGCTGCGTAATTGCCTCGGACGTCGGAGGAAATCCGGAGCTGGTCTCCGACGGAACCACCGGTCTGCTATTCCCCAGCCAGAGTCGCGAAGCACTGATCGACCAGCTGTCCGCTGTCCTCGCCGACCCGGAGCTCAGGCATTCCCTCGCCGCCGCAGCCGCCGATCGGATTCGCAAAGAATTTTCGCTCTCCCGCGCTGTCGAGAACATGCAGGAGATCTACGAAACGGTTGCCGCCGGCCTATCTCCCGGCAGGATCGGCGACAAATGATGCTCCCCGACCGGCTGCTAGCCTGAAAGAGTCGTTTTGCATGAAAAAGTACCTGCGCCATCCGGTTGCCCAGAACGCAATGGCGCTGTACAGTGTCCAGTTTGCCGAGTATGTTTTGCCGCTTCTCACGATTCCTTACCTGGCTCGCGTTCTGCAACCGTCCGGCTGGGGAATGGTGGTCTATGCACAGAACTTCTCGGGCTGGATGATCCTCGTCCTGCAATATGGCTTTGGATTTTCGGCCACCCGGGAGATCGCCCGCCACCGCGATGATCCCGAGCGGCATGCTGACATCGTCAGGGGAGTCGCAGGCGCCAATGTAATTCTTCTGCTGCCATCCATAGCGATCGCGGTGGTGGCGAGGTTTACCGTTCCGCAGTTCCGGGAGCACGAGTGGTACCTCTGGCTTGCGCTCGCCATCGCTATAGCCCAGGGGATCCGGCCGTTCTGGTTCTTCCAGGGCATAGAAGAAATGCGGTTCCCGGCCTTGTTCAATGTGTTTGGACGCCTGGCCGTCACCATCGGCATTTTTCTCCTGATCCGCTCCTCCCTGGACGGGTGGAAAGTTCTGGCGCTCCAGGCCGGCGCGGCGATTGTTGTAACCGCCGTTATCGCCGGAAAAATGTACCGGATCGTGGCGTTCCGCAAACTGGCGCTTGCCCCCGCAATCAAGGCATTTAAAGCGGGATGGACCATCTTTCTGTCGAGCAGCGCCGTCAGCCTTTACACGATGGCCAATACCTTTATCCTGGGCTTCTTCACCACGGCGGCGGGAGTCGCATACTACGGCGGCGCGGAACGGCTGGTTGTCGCGGTAATCGGCTTGATGTCTCCGATCACCCAGGCTCTCTACCCCCGGATGAGTCACCTCGCGGTGAATAATCGCGAAAAAGCGACCGACGCGATTCAGAAAGCGCTGATCTTCTTCGGCATTATGGGCCTGGTAGCAGGCGGCGCTCTGATCATTTTCGCGCCCTGGATTATCCGCCTCGTTCTGGGACGCGCTTACGGACCGGCAATTCCCGTGATGCGTATCGCTTCGATCGTGATACCCGTCTGCGCCGTGAGCAACATTCTCGGCATTCAATGGATGCTGCCGTTTGGGATGGACCGCGCCTTCAACCGCATCGTCGTTACTGCGGGCCTGATGAATGTCGTCCTGGCCGTCATCCTCTCGAAAAACTTTGGCCCTGTCGGCACCGCATTATCCGTAGTGACGTCTCAGACCTTCGTTTCGACATGCATGTTCATCGCGCTGCTTCGTTCGCGCCGCAATGAAAAGTCGCGGCCGACCGAAGTTCACGTTCCGCAGCCGACGCATTTGTAAACGACCGCATCGCGCGTTCGCACAGCGGGCTCCAGCCACGTCGGAGCGTCGCCCGAGGCGAGTTGCCGGACAAACTCGTACGAACTCTGTTCCGGAATTCGATCCGGGTCGAGCCCTGGGAACACCAACAGGTATTGGGCACGGAACTGCCGCATCAATGACTGGAACGCCGGCCCGTCTCCTCGCCTGCTGGTAGCTGCGGCTGGAATCACCGCCACGACCGGGCTCCGTAGAATGTAGTGGACCGCCTGCCCTTCCACTGCTGCCATCGTTCCGTCGGGACCCAGTCTCTGCCGAAGCCACTCGGTAAGCGATACGCCGGGCTGTACCTCCTCAGCCAATATCGCCTTCGTCACAATCCAGTCCGGCACAGGGGGAGGCACAAACAAATTGCGGGCTTCCACGGCCACCACGGAGAACACCAGAAGCGCCACCACGATCGATTTCTTCCCTTTGGCGAAACTGGAACAGAAAGCTGCCGCGCACGCGAGAAAGAGAGGGTAAGCCGGAAAATAGTAGCGCGGCAGGTCCGCAGCGATGGTGGTCAACGCAGCGACCATAACGCCGCCGACGTAAGCGATCCCGATAAAGAGCGCCCAACCGAAACTCGCCCAACCCAGGCCCTCCAACCCAAGGCGCGCCGAATCCCGCTGCCTCCACGTTTGGACACCGAAGAATAACGCGAGCGCCGCGCAAAGAAGAAGAAACGCGAGTCCCACACCAAACCGCACCGGCACGCGATCGCCGGTCACGAGATGTGCAAAAGCCCGAACCGTTCCTGTAGCCACTTCTCTCAGCGTCTCGCCGCTGCCGCTCTTGAAGCCACCGCGCCACGATCCCATATAAACGGCGTTCCGGATTTGAACAGCCGCGGCAAGCAATACCGCTGTGAGCAGGCCCACGATCGCTACCCGGCGCTCGCGTGGAACGCGCCACGCGGTTGTAATAAGGTAGAGGCCGGCGCCGCCCAACAGAAACAACCCTGGATAACGGATCCAGTATGAGAGGCCTGCAACCACCCCGATCCCGATCGGCAGCAACCGGTTCGCTCCCTGCGATCGGATATCGCGAAGTACCAGCGCGACAAGCGCGAGCAGCACGGCCGTGAACAGAGATTCCGTTTCGACCGCGGAACCATAAAGCACCGCCGTCGCGTGCGTAATCAGGATCAGGCTGAAGGCCGCTGCGACGCAGGCGCTTGCGCCCAAAGTCACGGCGACATCCTGCATGAGCCAGATCGCCACGAGAAAGCCGGCGGCCGAGATCAGATAACCCGCAATCTCCGGCTTCAGGCTGGTAAGCGAAAGGCCGGAAATCAGCAGCGAATATCCCGGAGCGAAATGGGTGAACGGAACTGGAAAATGCCCGAACGCGATCTGCTCATCAAAGAGCGCGACCCTCGTGCACAGGCACTTGCCCGCAGCCAGATTCGACGCGGCGTCCAGATATTGATATCCGTCGTTCGTGATGTAAGGAGCGCCGTCGCGCCCATAGGAGAACCAGAGAGCAACCACTCCGGCTAGCAAGCTGGCCCACCTCCAACCGGAACGCCCCGGCGTCACCTGACCAGCGGTCCTTGCGAAGCCATTCCCGCCAGAAGGTCCTCGTTACGGAATGCGAGATAATTCGCCGCCGCAAGCCCGATCGTAATTGCCAGATAAGGCAGATAAACGATATCGCAGAAGAACGTGCCGAACGCGTAAACCGCCAGCGCCAGCAGGATACAAATCGAGTTCCGGTTGGCATCCTCAAATCCAGGCCGCTTCCGCGTCTGCCTGACACTGCGCCACGTTACAAAAATCGCGGCCAGAATCGACCAGATGTAGAACAGAAAAGCGGGAATCCCGTTCTCACTCGAGACCTTCAGGTAGGAATTATGCGCCGTCTGCCAGGGCGCTTTGTTCCGTGTGGTTCGCTGAATGTAATCCGCGGTTTCGTCGGCGAACATCCCCATCCCCGACCCAAAGACCGGATTGCGCAGAGTCGCCGTGAATGCCAGCTTCGCCAGATTCATCCGTGCGGCCTGTGAATCGAGAGCGCCTCGCTCCTGCGCGTCGGTGGCCTGCTTACCCTCCTGGCCGACCTCGTCGATGGAGGTGCTCACTTCGACCGCCGTGATGCGGTCCAGCGTCGACTTCGGCAGAAGCAGCAGCGTCACGCCCAAGCCGATCGGAACCGTAATCAGCAGGAGGATTCTGATGGATGGAGCCGCGATCACAAATCCAATGGCAACCACGGCAAATAAGGTGAGGAAATTAGCGCGCGAAGCAGTCTTCAGAATGAACCACACAGAGGCCGGGATCGCAATCGCCGCCAGAATCCGGCCCAGTTTCCCTTTTCTGAGCAGAAACGTCAGCAACAGCATCGAGCCCCACAGGAGGTGGAACGCCAGATCGTTCGGATTGCTCAGGCTGGTTTCGGGAATGCCGAAGCGCCCGCCCTCGCGGGCCTGCAAGCGGCCAACCGTGGCGGCGAGGCCTAGCACGGGGATTACTCCGACAGCGGCCACTGCGAGCACCGTCCGCACGGACCTCGATGTGGTCGCGACCGCGCAAATCAAAAGCGGCAGAATCTGCAATCTCAACTCAAACGGAACCATCTGGCTGAAGCTGTCTTTCGGGTAGAACCCCAGCACGGCCGAGATCGCTATCCATACGTTAAACAACAGCCAGGGAATAGCCATGGGCGTTCCCAGGAATCGCATGGCCCCACCCGCGAACAGCACGACCAAGGGGACCAGCACGGCAAAGATCCCGACGACCGGAAAGGGCACATGCAGGTAAACCTTCAGGATCTCGCCCGCGAAACTTGTATGCAGAAAGATGTAGAACGCCAGCAGCGCAAGCGTCGTTCCGGCTGGGGCCGCCACTGTTTGCCAGCCCGGCGTCGCGGTCCGTATCGCATTCAACCGGTTCCTCGGGACCGCGAGCTTAGCCGCAGGCCTGGCGGGGGCTGCCGGGAACTTCGCCGCGCCGGGACTTGCTCGTACGAAATCGCGTTGTATCAAACTCTCTTTCAGCATAGCGAAGAAGCGGGCTCACGACTCCCGATAAGGGCCGAACGTAAGCTCCAGCCCGCGTTTCGATCCCACTGCGGGCGACCAGTCCAGCGCTTCCTTCGCTGCCTTGACGTCGACGGGCGAGAGCGGCTTCAGGGATCGGATCTTGTAACGCGATAAAGGAAGGGGCTTTTTCAACACCTTCGAAAGTACGTCGAACATCCAACCGGCAAACATCAGGAAAGCGACCGGCGTGCGGCGTATCGGCGTCTTTTCCAGCGCGGGTTTGCACCACTTCATGTACTCGTTTTGCGATAACGGCGTCGGATCGATCAAATGAATAATCCGGCCGCGAGCCGCCGGCGCCGTTTCGGCGGCCAGCAGCCCATCGACCACATCTTCGATATAAACGGCCGGCAGCATGCGTTTGCCATTCCCGGCCACGATCCATTGACCGGCTAATTTAATGACGCCGTTCGGAGTGACCTTCTCCGCGCCGGGTCCGAAAATCTGACCTGGCCGAACGATCACTGCGTCGATGCCGCGCTCCTTCGTCGCTGCGAGCACCATGCGCTCCGCTTCGAGCTTCGTCTGCGTATACAAGCCTCGGAGATCGGGATTGGGCTCCACCGGGGACTCTTCGTCAACGATCACTCCGTCCTCATGTCCCGCATGATCGAGTACGCCCAGCGAGCTCACATATACCAGCCGCTTCACGCGGTGCCTCAAGCAGGCATCGATGATATTTCGCGTACCCCAGACCGTTCCCGCCTCGAAATCTTCCCTCCATCCCTTCATCGCCGCACCGACGTGGTAAACCACCTCAACGCCTGCCACCGCGCGATCCACCGCTTCCGGCTCACCCAGGCTTCCGTAAACCGCGTCCAGACCTTTGGCCGCCGAGCCCGGAGCGGCAGGGCGCCGCAAAAACACCCGAGGCGATTCGCCGCGCTCGCGCAGGCGGCGCACCAGCGCCGATCCCAGAAATCCTGAAGCGCCCGTAACCAGAACACGCGCAGGCCCCGGACGTTGGTGCTCGCGCAACGCCTCTATCTCGTCCTTCTCGTGGTCGGCCGCCTGAGACGCGTCCGCAACCAGCGCCACCACGCGGCGCCCCTCTTCCGCCGGCACCGGCGCCGGTTTGCCTTCCGCCAGCGCTTTGTGAAACGCCACCACCGACGCATAAATTCCCGGCGATGGCTTCAATCTCCCGGTTGCCGCGCGAATCACGAATGAAGGAATCTCGACCAGGCTCTTCAGCCCCGTCCGCAGCCCGTTAATAATGAAGTGCAGCTGCTTCGGTCCCGGGTATTTGCGGTACAGATGGCAGCGCAGCAGAAACGCGTCGACGTGCAAAATACCGCGCGTGCCGTGAATCCAGAGATCGTTCTGCAGCGGCTTCATATTCCACGAGAGCAGAATGTCGCCGGTGCTCCTCTCTCCCTCAACCGAGATACGCCATTCATCGAAGGTCAGCATCGGATCGGTGCCCGTCCCATGATGCCGTTCCGAGAACAGCTTGAGCGGCCCCAGAAACGCTTCCAGCAAGTACAGCGCATGCACTCCGAGATCGCGGAATGGATAAGATCCCTGGCGATAGACAGCGGATCTCGGGCCTCCCGGATAGGGAGGATAATCCGAACCGCGGAAATAGTAAGCGCTCAGAATATCGCCCACGTGACCTTTCGCGACATGATCGAGAGCCTCGAGCACTGGCGGCTCGAATCGCATCGAATGGTTGACCGAAAGAGTGAGTCCTTTGGCGCGTGCAGCGGCGATCATGAGATCGCATTCCTCCGCCGTCTCCGCCATGGGTTTTTCGACGAAGACGTGGCAGCCCATCTCCAGAGCTTCCAGCGTCAGCGCGCAGTGAGAGACCGGCGGCGTCAGAATGTGCACCACCTGAGGCCGGGCGTCCGCCATCGCCGTGAGCGACGGGTAAACGGCCGCAATCCCGTACTTCTTCGCAAGGTCTGTGGCCTTCTTTGGATCGGTATCGCAGATACCCACCACCTCGACGAACGGCAGGTCTCGCAGCGCGTTCAGATGGCGCGAGGCTACATAACCCGCCCCTACGAGGCAAACTCGAACCGTCTCCATTAATTTTTATAAGCTCCTGAATTTCGTATCTGGACGAGATAGAACGGCTGACCGTTCGGTCCTGGCCGATCGAGCAGAGTCTTCTGCGCGGCAAACCCGGGAACCGTGCGTTCCAGAGCGTCGCAGAAACTGGCCTCGCAAAACATAATGGGCGCGGCATCGCGGGACAGAACTCCGTCGGCGAGCCGCGGCACGGGAAAGTCGAAATCGTATCCCACCGTTCTGATCTCCGGATGGTAATAGTGCAACATCGGGACCATCTGATAAGGCACGTAAAGCTGCCCGTGCTCCACGCCCGGATTTTCTCCGAGGGCCCGAAGAACCGCCGCGTTACTCGGCCTCGCCGCCTTAGCATCGCGAAAGGCCTCGCGTGTCACCAGAGTCGTACCGATCGCGCTTACCACCACCGCGAGTGCCAGCACGGCGCGCGCCGCAGGCGGGCAGCGGTTCCACAGGATGCCGAACGTAACTCCGGTGGCAACCGCAAAAGCGGCCGTCAGCGGCGCATAGTAATACTGATACGGAACGGTCATCTTCAGCAAAACGAGCAGGAAGAGCGCGATGAACGCGAGCCAGGGCAGCAACTCTCTCCGTTGCGCGAAGCGCCGCCAGAGCGCAAACGAGGCGATCACGCCCGGTATCAGCAGCGAGAACTCCCACGGCGACGACTGGAATATTGCACGCCACAGTGCGAGCGGCCCCTGCGTTGTATAAGTCTTGCGGGAAAGCGCGAAATAGATCAGCATCAGGTATCCTTTCGCGGCCCCCAGCTTAAGCAGACCGAGCGGCCACACAATCAGCACGGCCAGCAGGAAAACGCCCGCGCCGCGCAGAAGCAGACCGCCGAAGGCTCCGATCGTCGGCCACTTTTCGCGCACACGCCGATGTTCCACCAGCATCGCCAGCCCCAGCGCTCCCAGCAGCAGAACGCTCGTCTCCACCGTACAGATCGCCCAGGCGATCAGCGCCAGTGCGGCGTAAAACCAGCGCGCTTCCAGCCGCCGCAGAAACATCGAACATGCCACCAGCGACGCAATCGAGAAGAAGGCAAAGAGCACATGCTGCGTGACAGCCGTAGCCGCTGTCATGGCCGCGCGGTCGAATACATACAGGGCGCACGCCGTCAGGCCCGCCACCGGAGGCAGCGACGGGAATAACGCCCACATACCGAACAGAATCAAAATGGCCGTGGCGAAGTGGATTGTGAGGCTGGCCCCGCGAAAAACGTTCTCCTGCCGTACCCCGGCATGCTGCAGCAGAGCGAGCCAGTAGGCATACATCGGGCCGTGATAGTGCCGGTAAAACTCGATATCGCCCGTCGAACGAATATATTCCGAAAGCGACTGTCGCTTCCCGGCATCATGTGACAGCTCCAGCCCTTTGCGCACGAACTCGACAAACGAAATCCCGTGTTCATCGCTGTAATTGGCCCAAAGACCCTGTTTGCCCGCCCACATGTAATCCGCCTCGTCGTAGGCAAATGGATGATCGGAAATCACAGGCGCATAGACAAGAGCGACCGCCGCGAATAAACAGAGCGCGGTCGCCAGGCAGGCGGTCTTCCCGAACGTCAATTTCGTATACCTTTTCTGCGGACGGCAGCCCGCACGATCCCCACTGCCCATCCGCTCAAAGGCGTGCAACTCGCGAGGCCCGTAGCAAAATAAGGCAGGCGCCAATCCCCCGGCGAGACGAACCTTTGGAACAGTGCCCGCGACTGCTGAAATTCTCCCCAATATCCGTAAACCGTTGCCGTTTTCAGCGCGCGCCGGGCCAGTACTTCCCGCAGCAAAGGCTGCATCGCGGGCGGACAACCCTCCTCTACGCTTTCCGGATCCTGCAGAAACGGCTCGACGGGCCTCACTCCTCGCAGGTTCACTGCCAACTCGGACGCGTCTTCGAATCGGTACGTCAGCGGCCGGTAATCGAACATTGCCGGATAGCGCAGCAGAAGCTTCAGATAGAGCCAGGCATCTTCGGAATAGACGCACCGGTACTTCGCGTAATAGCCGCCCAAGTCCTCGAACACCGCCCTTCTAATGACCGTCGATGAAGGCAGCATATTCGCCAGCATCGAGATAATCACCCTGGCATCCGTCTCGGGGGTTGCCCGAAAGATCCCTTCGGGGATCCCCCCCGCTCGCCACCGCCGTTCCGTCGTTTCGTGGCGCGGAAAAATCTTCATCCCCCACGTGAGACTAACCGCGTCCCCACTCATCTTTGCGACGCTTTCCTTGAGGTAATCCGGATGCCATGCGTCGTCTCCATCAAGGAAGGCGAGGAGCGCGCCCTCCGCCAGACGGGCCCCGTGATTCCGCGCCTCACCCGGACCGGCATTGGCCTGCGAAACCAGTCTCATCCGCAAATCGCGCCGTCCCTCCACCGCGCGCTCACTACCGTCGGTCGAGCCGTCATTCACCACAATCAACTCGAAATCGCTGTACGACTGGCCCAGAATCGAGTCCAGACAACGGTCGATATATGCGGCTTTGTTATAGAGCGGCACGATTACCGATACGTCAGGCATCGAGCACCGTCTGGTAAATCCTGACCAGCGCCGCGTGGTAAGCGTCCGGTGAGAAACGCCGCGTCTCGGCCAGTGCGTTGGCCGCAAGCGAGGCTGCCAGCGCCGGGTTGGACAGAAGCCGCCCGATCGCAGCCGCCAGCGCTTCCGGATCCCGTGGAGGAGTCAGTAACCCGGTGCTTTCATTCGTCATGATTTCCGGGATTCCTCCGACATTCGAGGCCACGCACGGAACCCCCGCCGTCATTGCTTCCAGCAGGGAATTCGGAGAGCCTTCGGAATGCGAAGGCATGAGATAAAGCGCTGCCATCGCCAGATAGGGCCGCACATCGTCCTGGTGACCCGTCAGGGTGACGTCTTCCATCAAACCGAGATCCTCCCGCGCGCGCTCAATCGCCCCCCGTTCGAACCCCTCCCCGACCACGACCAAATGAAACACGACACCATTCCGTTTCAGAATCGCAAGCGCGTCGAGAACATCGATATGCCCTTTCTCATGCGACAAACGGCTCACCATAACCAGCAGCGGCGTTTTCCGGGAGCAGGCGATGGACTTCCGGGCAGCTTCAACCGCATTCGCCGACGGCCGTGCAAACGGATTGACCGCATTGTGGCGGACCGTAATCCGCTCGGATGGAATGCCGCGCGATTCCAGCTGCTCACGGAACGGCCCGCAGACCGTGACCAGATGGGACGCCTTCTGCAGGCTCCATCGATCCAGTTGGTTATACATTCGCATCTTCGCATCCGTGGTGACATAACCGTGATGAAAGGCGAGCCAGCGATATTCGCGCCATAACCCTGAATAACGCATCAAAAAGTGTGATTTGACGTTGTGAGTCTGGACAATATCCGGCTTATGCGTCTCCAGAATCTCCCGGATTTGGGGAATGACGGCAAGGTCGAATCGCGCTTTTTCGCGGATCAGATCCATCCGCACGCACGCGCGCCGCGCCGCCGTTATAAATCCGTTGTCCGCGGGATCATCGTTTCCGCGCAGGTAAGTCGCCGTGGAGAGATCGACGCCCGGGAGCCCATCCGGCGCCTGCCGCGCACGTTTCGCAAATTCAAGCAGATTCTTCGCCGGACCTGTAACAAAGTCCGACTCCATAATAGATACGACGCGGATCACGCTATGGTCTGATTATCGCGTGTTTCATCACCAGATATTGCATCGTGTAAAATCGGGAATTATCCAGAACTTATTGGTATGATTTGCCCTAAATGCAAGGAGAATAAGGCGCACCGTTCGCGCCGCTCCGGCCTCCGCGACGGGCTTGCGAGTCTCTTTATGCGCACTCCTCACCGCTGCGGAGCCTGCAAAGCCCGCTTCTACGTAAACCTTAGCGCGGAAAGCGCGCTCAAGCTTCGCACGTCCGAAGAAAAACGTGTAATCAAGCTGCGCCGCGAGTTGCAGGCGCGTAAAATCAGGCGGCAGTTAATAGGTTATGGGGTCAGTTCGTTGATCCTGGTTCTGGTCCTTTATTATCTGTTCCAGCAGCGTATCTATACGGAGTAAGAAATGACTCCGCCGCTGAGTCTGCTTGCGAGGCTGCTTTCCGCACCTCCCGATTTAACTGCCATTTCGGATTCCGAGTCATGGGAAACCATCCGCGCCCATGCCGTGCGCCACGGCGCCGCGCCATTGGTAGCGTTCATCGCTCGAGCTCACGTCGACTCCGCCGGTCGCTCGTGGTGCGACCGCATTCTGGCCCAAAGCTGGACCCGGCATTCCAGACTCCTCCAGCAACTCGATGATGTCCTGGCGATTCTCGACGACGCGGACATTCCCTCGCTCTCCCTGAAGGGGCCCCTGATCGCGCAGCGATACTATCAGCCTGCCTTCCTGCGGAAACCTTCGGGCGATCTGGACCTCGCCGTCCGGAAAGCCGATCTGGATCGCGCGATCGAAGCACTCGCGCGCGTCGGTTATATGCCCGAGCCGCGCATGCGCGAAGCAAGAGCCACCAATCACCACCTCTCGTTCGACCATCCTTCATGGCCGCAAATCGAACTGCACTTCAATCTGAGCCACAAGGCACTTGGGATTCCCGTGGACGAATTCATCGACCGCTCCATCAAGTATTCGCTGCCGAGTGGACGCACCGCACGCATCCTTGCCCCGGCGGACGAGATTCTCCATCTGGTGCTTCACCGCGCCGCCGGCCGATTCGCCACGTTGTTTCACCTGTACGAAGTCCGTAAGATCTGGGACAGCGCACCGCTGTCCGTTCGTCAGCAAGCGGTCAGGCTGGCTGCGGATCGCCATTTCGCCGGCGTTTTCGCCCTGACCGACATTGCCTTCCGTGTGCATTGGGGACAGCCGATGCTGACGCCCGATCTCCAGCTGCCGCAAACGTGGCTCAGCTGGCGACTAACCGAAAAGCTTTACAACCGTTTCGAACAATACTCGGAGCCCGGGCGCGAACTCCCGCTGACCGTACGACTGCAAAGAAAATGGCTGGACTTCCAGCTCACCGATCAACCTGCGGATGCCATCCGCTTCGGAGCCGACGCGGCCCGAATCGCCTGGTTCCAATTACTGCGGAGCGGCTGGCGAACGGTCAAAACCGGCGCTTTATTCCTGTAACCTGTTGGGATGCTGGCGAGAATCGCCGACGGCCGGACCGACCTCGTTTTCGATCCGCCACCGCGCATATTACGGCGACGTGAGCCATCCAGTTCGTCCTGGGCCGATGTCAATCATACGCTTTTCCATTCGGGTGAAACGCCGCTGCATGCTGTCTTATGCAAAACGAATCGCGTGAGATACACGCCGCTCCTTAAAGGTGAGACACCGTTCCACGGAGAGGGCGTTCGGCAACGAAGACGGACATCAGCCTGTTACTGGCCGCCGGCAGCCGCAAAGACATAAACGGCGATACACCGTTTGCCTGGGCCAGCTGGTATCTTCGTCCTGGAGCAAATCTTCATCTGCTCCGCTACGGCGAATTCTGCGTCCATCCGGAACGCCGAAAACACACCACCTGCGAGGCTGCAAAGACTCAATGGAAGGCGCTCTGAACGCCACGTCGCACCTTCCGGACGCCCAGTCGTAGTCCGGCAGTAGTGGAAGATTATCCGAAGTCAGGGCAGGCGAGAGAACCACTGCGTTCGTGGAAAACTTCCGCACCACGATTATTGGGAAGTTGATCGCCGACATCGGTTGAGATCGACTGCGTGGCCTTACAGCCCTAAGGGCTGATGCCCTGAACCGCTCGCCTTCTGTGCAGGGCCAGGGCGGTCATGTCATCGCGCTGGCGTATTTCGCCGGCAAATTCCCGGAGTGCCTGCCAGATGGAATTGAGCATGCCGTCGCAGTCGCGTTCGCGGCATTCGCGGAATCGTTCGAGAAGCCTTTCGGGGCCGAATTCCTCATCGTCGCCGCGGAACACTTCTGTCATTCCATCGGTGTAGAAGAGAAGGCGTGAGCCCTCGGGAAACGGAAAGGTCTCTACTGTGTACCGCGCGCCTGGAAGGATGCCGAG
>Ga0206845_1028_pt1 | contig 54298 bp, 51 predicted proteins | sample Alteio_BWOrgCont_19_FD_152887 | JGI IMG/M metagenome (GOLD analysis project Ga0206845, IMG submission 152887) | Enriched cells from forest soil in Barre Woods Harvard Forest LTER site, Petersham, Massachusetts, United States -... | ecosystem: Environmental > Terrestrial > Soil > Temperate forest >...
CATGTCTGAGGCTGAACCTTTATTATCGGTTAACGATCTAGGCGTAAAATTCAATACGCGCTGGGTGCTCAAACACGTCTCATTTAGTATCCGCCCCAAAGAAATCGTGACGTTAATCGGCCCCAATGGCTGCGGAAAAACGACTTTGGTTAAAACCATGTTGGGTTTATTAAAGCCGAATCACGGCAAGATTGTGACCTCATCTGGCTTGAAAATGGGCTATATGCCGCAGCGATTTGTGATTGAGCCCACCTTGCCGATCCGCGTTGCGCGTTTTTTGCAACTGGCGCACAGTGAAATCAAATCCCAAGATGAATTATTCCATACCTTAGGGATCGCGCATTTACTGACCACCGAATTGCAGCATTTATCCGGCGGTGAAATGCAGCGGGTGTTGATGGCCTATGCCCTACTCGGTCAGCCGAATTTATTGGTGTTGGATGAGCCCATTCAAGGTGTGGATGTCGGCGGACAAATTGAATTTTATCAATTACTGTACCGGTTACGGGATTATCTTTCATGCAGTATCTTTATCGTCTCGCATGATTTGCATTTAGTGATGGCCAATACCGATCGCGTCATTTGTTTAAACCAACACATTTGCTGCGAAGGCAAACCCGAATCGGTATTAAATGATCCCGCTTATCTGGCCTTATTTGGTGAAAGCGCTGCGCATTCTTTAGCCCTTTATAGCCATAAACATGATCACCATCACACGTTAGCCGGAGAAGAGAAGCCATGATGGAGGAATTTTTACAACGCGCGTTATTAGGCGGCGTGGGATTGGCGCTTATCGCAGGACCTTTAGGCGTATTTATTGTTTGGCGGCGCATGGCTTATTTTGGCGATACGCTGGCGCACAGTGCGCTTTTGGGCGTGGGTTTAGGCTTTTGGTTATCGATAGATCCCACGCTGACCGTGATGATGGTGTGCGCATTGATTGCGATTGTATTAGTGGTGTTGCAAGCTAACCGTGAATTAGCAAGTGACACTTTATTAGGGATCCTCGCTCACAGCACCTTATCTTTGGGGATCATCGTGGTGGCGTTTTTACAAGGCTTACGCGTCGACTTATTTGCTTATTTATTTGGTGATATTTTAGCGGTGAGTTGGCAAGAAGTGTTTTATATTTATCTGATTGCTGCGGTTGTAATGGTTTTCATTATTAAATTGTGGCGTCAATTGTTGTTAAGCACTTTAAATGCGGATCTTGCGATCGTAGCAGGATTATCGCCACAAAAATTACAATTTATTTTAATGTTACTGCTTGCGATGGTGATTGCGATAGCCATGAAAATTATTGGGGTATTACTCATCACTTCATTACTGATTATTCCCGCAGCTGCGGCCAGACGCTTTGCACGATCGCCTGAGCAAATGGCAGTGATGGCAAGTGGCATTGGGATGATTGCAGTAATAGGCGGCTTGAGTGCATCGTTTCATTTTGATTTACCCACGGGACCTGCCATAGTCGTCTGCGCCGCGGGGTTATTTTTGCTGAGTCGGGTTGTGAGAGTAAATTAAGGGCAGGACTTGGCACCGAAGTAAAGGGGACCAAGAGAAGAGTTAGGCACCGAAGTAAAGCTGAGGGATCCCCAGTTTGATAATAAAGTGGAGCTGTCAACGGATAAAGCGAGGCTGTCACCGGCGCAAAGCACACCGGAGTTGTCACCCCGCAAAAACTGCGTCAACTGATCTGATTAGAATTGTTGTACGCTCACGCAGTTTTGTGCGGGGCCCGGTAACGATTTACCTAAGTGCATATTTGCCTTCAATATATTCCTTTAGCTAAATTGCTACCGGGCCCCGCACAAAACTGCGTGAAAGTATTGTTTCCTATCAAGATCGGTTGACGCAGTTTTTGCGGGGTGACAACTCAGGTGTGCTTTGCGCCGGTGACAGCTCCACTTTACTATCAAACTGGGGATCCCTCAGCTTTACAAAGGGGGGAAGCCTATCGGGCCTTTACAAAGGGGGAAAGTCTTTCTCGTTTTTTACTGCGCAATGATAAGACTAGGATAAGCGCCTTCTTCAAATTTCCAGAAAATAGGTTCCCACAGGCCAAATTTAAAGTTGAAATTACTGGGACTGGCTTGTATTTCTGCAGTAGTTAAACCCGTAGAAAAATCATCGCCTGAGTGCGCGCTTAGGGAGGATTGTTTGTCAAAATAACTTTCTATTCCCGCTAAATGCTTACTGCCACTGCCGATGACGGCATGACCACTGTATTCCAAGCCCCATAGTTTAACTGCGCCTGCGGTATACACATGCGTGAGCGTAGTGGTTTTATTCGTCGCCCCCCCCACGATGCCGCCCGCAGATTTTTCTGCAGCCACCGCCATTAGGGTATAACTATCACTGATATAAATTTCCCCTGAGGCTATGCCTATCATGCCGCCGGCATAAAGCGTGTTAATGATATTTCCAGTTGCGCTGGAGCGTGCAACTTCAACCGTACCTGCGGCCACATCACCAATCAAACCCCCAAATGAACAGCGGTTATAAAAGTGATAAGTCGGCTCATCCTCATCGGGATCGTTGGATTCAAACCATTTCCCGCAATCATGGTTGGCGTTGATGGAGGTTAACGCATGCACACTGGAGTCTATGATCCTGACATGGCCGCTGGATAAGCCTATCAATCCACCCGCTGATCCAAAATTATTGCGCATCGAGGCATTGTTAATATGAATATCGGATAAGGTCAGCGTGGCACCAGGAATGCGCCCAATGATACCGCCGGTAAAGCCAGCAGCGTTTTGATTACCGATCTGTAGGCCAGAGACCTTAATATTTGAAATCGTGTTCTCACCGTAATAAAAAACCGCCCCTGCAATTAAACCTTGATCCGCTTTACTGCCATCAAAATTAACGGGAATATTTACATTTTCAAAATGGATATTTTGGATGGTAGCATCGCTGATGCCATCAAATAGCCCCGAGCGATTACTGCGCGCGCGGTGTATCGTCAGGTTAGAAATCGTGTGATCATTGCCATCGAGCGTGCCTTGGAAGACTCCTGCAATGGTGGTGTAGTGATAGTCAGAACAATCCAGATCATTGCCTAAAACATAGTCATTCCCCGAGCGCATGGCATTAAGCTCGGCACACGTGGTGATAACAGATTGCGCATGAATTGCGCCACATGCAGTGATTAAGGCCCCAGAAAATAATAATTTGAATAATTGTTTTTGGGATAGGCGCATGGTTTTCTCCTGGATTTAGCCTAGCGGTCTGTTTTGGATTACAGCATAAGTAAACAGGTAAGTAAAGTGTACTGATTAAGCCTCATTAATTAATTTAGCCAAACCCAAGACGTCAGTTTTACTCTCCCCACAAATCGTCACGTGCCCGACTTTGCGCCCCAATCGTGGGGTTTTATTATAGGTGTGATAATGTGCACCGGGGATGTTGAGGATTTTTTCTCTATCGGGCATTTGGCCAATACAATTGTACATAAAACTAAAACCTCTCGCTTTAGTGCTGCCTAAGGGTAAATTGCATACGGCGCGGATATGTTGCTCGAACTGGCTGGTGTCATTACCTTCTATCGTCCAGTGCCCAGAATTATGCACGCGTGGGGCGCATTCATTGGCAATCAACGTGTTGTTGTGGACAAAAAATTCAACCGTAAATACGCCGATATAATTTAAATGTGCCAGCAGTGTTGCGACACAGATTTGTGCCGTTTCTTGCAGGGGGTGTTTGTAGGGGGCTTGTGAAATATGTAAGATACCGTTTTGGTGTTCGTTGCGTGTGAGCGGATAAAAAGCAATTTGACCATGCAGATTGCGCGCGGCAATTAAGGACACTTCATATTCAAACGGGACGAATGATTCTAAAATCAACGCGCCCCCGCCTAATTGTTTAAAGGCAAGCGCAATATCTTGCGCACAATTAATAATGACTTGGCCTTTGCCATCGTAGCCATAAAAACGGGTTTTTAAAATACAGGGAAACCCCAAGGTTTTAACGGCTAGCGTTAACTCTTCCAAGGTTTCAACGGCAATAAATTCTGCGGTTTGGATGTTAAAGCTACGAAATAATTGTTTTTCTTGCAAACGATCTTGCGCGATGGCGAGCGTCTCTACCGAAGGATAAAGTGGTTTTAGGGCAGCAATTTTTTTTGCAAAATCTAAGGGGATATTTTCTGTTTCTAGGGTTAAGACATCCACTTCTTTAGCAAATGCTGTTATTTTCTCGCTGTCGTGTTCTTCACATACATCGACTTGCGTGACGTCTTTTGCAGGATTTTCATCACTAAAACTCAAACACCGGGTCTTAATGCCTAAGGGATAAGCGGCTAGCGCTAGCATGCGCGCCAGCTGGCCTGCCCCGAGGATCCCAACGATCATCATGGTTTACCTGGCGTTTTGCTGGTATTAAGCACCGCTAGTGTTTGTTCATGGCGATAAGCCTCCAGCGCTTTTGCAATCTGGGGAGATTGCAAAGCCAGGATGCTTGCGGCAAGTAGCCCGGCATTTTTCGCGCCGGATTTACCTATGGCTAATGTGCCGACGGGTATGCCGCCTGGCATTTGTACAATGGATAATAATGAATCCAAGCCATTAAGACTTTGACTCTGAACCGGTACGCCTAAAACAGGAAGCGTGGTTTTTGCGGCAATCATGCCGGGCAAATGCGCAGCGCCGCCTGCGCCTGCGATAATCACCTGGATGCCGCGGCCTTTGGCCTGTTCTGCAAATTCAAATAATAAATCGGGAGTGCGGTGCGCGGAAATGATTTGCGCCTCAAACGGCACCTGCAGGGTTTCAAGTATTAGGGTCGCCTGTTGTAGCGTGTCCCAGTCGCTGTGGGATCCCATTACTACACTGACTAGGGGAGTAGACATATTTTCCTATTCCTTAAAAGGTTTATATTTAGGACTTACGAAAAACACGGCTGTCAGGGTATTTTTTTGCGCATGGCTGTCGCAAAATCGCCAAAAAACACCCTAACAGCCGTATTTTTCGTAAGTCCCGATATTATACGTTATACCTTAAGTTGTAACCAATTCTCTAAAATAATCTGCGCCGCGAGACCGTTCACATCTTTATTGGTCAGGGCGCGGTAACCGCCTTGGGTAAATAAACGATCGCGCGCTTCTTTGGTGGTTAAGCGCTCATCCATAAAATGGATAGGCAGATGGTAGCGCGCTTTCAGCAGCTCGGCAAATGCTTCAACTTTATGGGTCAGCGGCTGCAGGGTGTCGTCCATATTCAAGGGCCAACCTAAAATCAAGGCTTCCGGCTGCCATTCTTTGAGTAAGCGGTCTAATTTTTGCCAGTCGGGGGTGCCTTGAGTCGCGCTAATCGTGCCGCCAGACGTCGCAGTCCGGGTTGATTTTTGTCCAATGGCATAACCGATATGCCGCATGCCAAAATCAATGCCGATAAAAATACCACTTTGAAAAGAATTAGGCATGACCGGCTTCACATAAACGTTCAACATCGACTCCAATTAAACTCGCGGCTTTATGCCATCTTTCATGAAAAGGACAATCAAAAATAATTTGGGGATCGGCTGGAACCGTGAGCCATATATTGTCACGCATCTCTTCTTCGAGTTGACCGCTGACCCAGCCTGAGCAGCCTAAAATGATTAGCGCCTGTTCAGGGCCTTTAGCATCCACCATCGCATTAATAATATCGCGTGAGGCCGTCAGCCCAAGATTTTCGCCTATAGGCACAGTTGCGCGCCAGTCGCCTCGCCCTTGGTGCAAAATAAAACCATGTTCTTTTTTTAACGGTCCGCCTCGGAGGATTTTTTGTTGCAGGAGCGGGTTAGTCTCATCTTCAGGCTTAATATTAAAATGATCGATGATTTTGGTAAACGTGAGATCGGTGGGCTGATTAATGATGACGCCCATGGCGCCATTTGAATTATGCTCAACTACGAGGATGACGCTGTGATAAAACTGCGGCTCCATGAGGGTAGGCATCGCAATTAAAAAGTGGTTGGATAAGCTATAACTCATCTTAATTTCTCAATTATTTTTTCTATAATCTGATCGGCAATATTGAGATCATACCATTTATCCAGCTCACGAATACAGGTGGGACTGGTGACATTAATTTCAGTTAAATAATCGCCGATCACATCTATGCCCACAAAGAGTAAGCCTTTTTCTTTTAATACTGGGCCTACGATGCGGCAAATTTCGCGATCGCGCGCGGTGAGCTCTCGACCCTCGTTACTCGCGCCGGCTGCAAGATTGCCTCTAAAATCAGTCGGTTTGGGGATCCGTGCTAAGGCATAAGGAATCGGTTCGCCATCGATCATTAAAATACGTTTATCGCCTAGGGCAATTTCAGGAATAAAGCGCTGAATGCAACATAAACGTTGGCCGTATTGCGTTAAAGTTTCGATGATCACATGGGTATTGACGTCCCCAGCATCCACCTTGAAAATCGAGGCGCCACCCATGCCATGCAAAGGCTTTAAGATGGCGTGCTGCGCATTTTGGATAAAGGCTATAATTTCTTCGGTGTTGGCGCTAAACAGCGTAGGCGGGGCGCATTCAGGAAACCAATTCACAAATAGTTTTTCATTCACATCCCGTAAGCTACTGGGTTTATTGACCACTAAAACGCCTTGTTTTTCGACTAAATCAAGCAGCTGCGTGGTATAGGTATACATGTGTTCTACCGGCGGGTCGACCCGCATCAGGATCACATCGAGTTCGGTTAAATTGAGCGTTTGCGGCGCTGCCGTTTCAAAATAATGCGCGGGATCATTAAACACATTAAGGCGCTGGGCATGGCCAAATACTTGGCCTTGAATACAGGATAAATCCCGCATTTGCATATAATAGAGCTCAAAACCGCGCGCTTTTGCAGCCAGGAGTAGCGCAAGTGAAGTATCTTTGGCAAAATGGACAGCTTCGATAGGGTCCATAATGACCCCGAGTTTTATAGACATAATAAAGTTCTCTATAATAAGTGGTACTATCTTAACCTAAGTTCAAGAATTAATGCAGTAGGTGTTGCGGGAATTGTTTAATAATGGCTTAAGAATAAGTAATTATAGTGTCGCAAAACGTTTGGTTTTTATTAATGGGTAAACTATGCCACCACCAGGTCAGAATGGACAAGGGAACGATAAATCGCAGGGCGGTTTGACCTACCCACGTATTACTCGAGACGATGATGATGATTCTCGAATCATTACAAAGCGAACTCATCAGGGATTCGCATTGCCAGGTATGACAACACCTGATAAGCCTCGCAACTTCAATCAGAGCCAGAGCCAGAGCCACAACGATACCTCAGATGCTAAGATCGCGCCACTACCCCCTACTTCTACGGCAACAGTGACTACCCCTACCCCCGTTGCATCGATGTCAACTGTGGTGACCCCGACCAAACCCACATCAGCTCTTCATAAAGATTACGAATCCGGTGGAACAAAACGACATTCGGCGAGTTTCTTTCAAACTTTTATTTTAGGCATAAAAGCTTTCGTTAAGTCCAAAATAAATGCCATTATTAAGCAACATCTGAGTGATGCCAAAACACTACAGGATGAGCATATTTCGATAACGCACGATGATTCGTATTTAACTGAGGCGTCAATAGCACCTAAGCGGGGAATTGTAATTACGATCACAGCGCCCAAAGAAGTGCTGACGGAGCCAGTTAAACTTGCATTGGGAGGCTTAAGTACGCATTTAATCGCTGATTTTTGTAACGCTAAAAAACTTGATACTTCAGCAGACCAGCAGCAGCAAATTTCTGTCACAGTAAAGACTGAAGAATCAGAGGCCATCGAGCTTAATTTACGTACGCTTATCAAACAGATTACCATGGCTTTACAGACTGAAGCCGATCGCTTAATCGGAAAAAATGAATGCTTTCCTGCGCTCAATCTGTTTCGTAATAATGACGTGGCAAGACCCAAAGCTGCAGCCTTAGAGCAGCTGATAGCCGTGGTTAAAGCACAACAAAGTATGAATGATGTCATTGAAATCATGCAAAAAATAGCGAGTAGAACACCAGATATTTTTGCCCAAACCCCTGACGGGACTTCATACACTTATGCCCTACTCGATAGACGGCAACACGAAATCTATGATGGCATGATGGGTTGTTTTGGTGAGAAAAACAGCACCACTTACGATAATTTGCTGCAAGTATTTAATAAGGTTGAGCAGTTTCGACAGCGGCATGCTTCGCAGCAAAATCAGCTGTAACTTTGTCATGGCACAGCACATCCGGGCTGTCATCTTGCAAAACCTGGCGGGATCCATATCTGACAGCGCGAGTGTACTTTGCAAGATGACACCCCGGGGTGCTAACGCATCCCCACGAATTTTAGTATTTAAGGCCGTAGGCCTTACCGTATCTAGCCCAGGGTGTAGGTGCTTCTTAGCACCGTAACCCTGGGTAGGAGAAAAAAGAGAACAAGCGCTGAAAGCGCGTAAGATTAAGCTTTAATATTTTTCTTGCGCGCTTACAGCGCTTGATTCTTATTCTCATCCTACCCAGGGTTACGGCGCGAAGACGCGCCTAGACCCTGGGCTATATACGGTAAGGCCTACGGCCTTAAACAGGACTTACGAAAAATGCGGCTGTCAGGGTGTTTCCCTAAGTGATCTCCACTAATTTTTATTTAAACACAATTTGTTATAAATCATCTTAGTGTTTAAGGCCGAAGGCCTGACCGTATATAGCCCAGGGTGGAGGCGCGTCTTCGTGCCGTAACCCTGGGTAGGAGAAAAAAGAGAACAAGCGCTGTAAGCGCGTAAGATTAAGCTTTAATATTTTTCTTGCGCGCTTACAGCGCTTGATTCTTATTCTCATCCTACCCAGGGTTACGGCGCGAAGACGCGCCTAGACCCTGGGCTATATACGGTAAGGCCTACGGCCTTAAACAGGACTTACGAAAAATGCGGCTGTCAGGGTGTTTCCCTAAGTGATCTCCACTAATTTTTATTTAAACACAATTTGTTATAAATCATCTTAGTGTTTAAGGCTGTAGGCCTGACCGTATATAGCCCAGGGTGGAGGCGCGTCTTCGTGCCGTAACCCTGGGTAGGAGAAAAAAGAGAACAAGCGCTGAAAGCGCGTAAGAAAAATATTTAAAGTTTAATCTATCTTTTGATAACCCACTGCGTCATCCCGTGCGTAAGCCGCCATCAGGGGTGATAAAAGCACTTATCTCTCGCGGCTGTAGACACGGGATAAAGGTTACAGATGTTTCTCACATGCTCAGTATAGATTAACTTCGTAAGCAATATTTCCGCCTGGATCCCGTGTCTTCAGCCGCGCAAGTCCTGCTCTTCTATCATTTCTGATGGCGGCTTACGCACGGGATGACGCAGTGGATCATAACGGTATAAGGCCTACGGCCTTAAAGACTAAAGTGATTTACAAAAATAATTTATAACAAATTTTTTTAAATTAAAATTCGTGGGAATTTGTTAGCTTGCGCTGTCACCTCGAAAAAACTGCGTCAACTGAACTTGTTAGAATGGATGTGCATTCAATCACAAATCCCCAAACCGTCCCTGCAATAAACTCACTGCCACTAACGCTGCAGTTTCTGTGCGTAAAATGCGTGGGCCTAATAATAGCGGTTGAAAATTAGATTGCTGTGCTTGATGCAGTTCACTGGAGTCAAACCCGCCTTCAGGACCGACTAATAACGCGCATTCTGTCAAAGTATCGGTAAGAGCATTTAGATTGTGATCCGCGCGATGCGAGAGGATAAATTTTTTTTCACTCGCACAATGTGCAATAAAATGCGCAAAATTACAAGGCAGATGTATCGTCGTGATTTGATTCCGTCCACATTGCTCCGCGGCGCTAATGGCCACTTGTTGCCAATGTAAAACACGCTTTTCTAAACGTGTTTGATCTAATTTCACATTACAACGTAGGGTAAATAGCGGCGTAATCTCATGCACCCCCAACTCCACCGCTTTTTGAATAATTAAATCCATTTTCTCGCCGCGCGCTATGCCTTGAGCCAGATGAATTTTTAAAGGCGATTCACGATTCTGAAATATTTTTTCTTTAATATTAACCACGGCCGTGCGCTTATCGTATAAAACTAATTCCCCATGATATTCAAAATTATCGCCATTAAATAAAATCACGGGTGCACCGGTTGCAAGCCGTAACACCGTCACCACATGCTGCATCGCTTGCAGGTTAAGTTGCACATTTTTTGCTAGGGGCGTATTTTGGTAAATTCTTGGGATTTGCATAAGTTTAGGTATTTAACAGTTCTTGATGCTGCATATAATACTCTAGTGCATGCTTAATGTAAGCATTAATAGATAAGTCATTTTGAGCTGCAATTGCAGCAATACTTCGATGTAAAGATTTGCCTAATCTTACATTTAAACTGCCTTTAAAAGGTTCTTCGGGTAGGGTGCCTAATTGTGTACAGGTATTAAGATAGTCCTCTACGGCTTCATGAAAAGCATCGCGCAATGCTTTGGCCTCGGTGGCTTCAAATGTGACCAGTGCACGAATGAATTCGATTTTTCCATAAAAGGTCAAGGCTTCTTCATCAAAACTGATGGACCCAGAGTAACCTTTATACATCATCATTGCTTTCATAATATTCCCTCCGCCGATAACATTGTCAGTATTTCTCTTAATTGATAGTGTTTTAATATTTTTGTAGGGTGTGGCTTATGTAACATGATAGGTGGATATTCAGAATGTACAAACCGTACCCGAGATCCACTTGTTTTTCCTGCTTGGAATGCTTGGTAGCCCAATATTTTCAATAAAGCGGATAATTCATCCCAAGTGAAATTCTTAGGTAAAGATTGAAAACGATTAACAGTTTGTCCTTTTGACTCATAAATAAAGCTTAGCAAAGTAACAGGATTTTTGCAACTGTTTTTAGTCGCTTAGCCGCGGTTTTATAAAGACTTGGATCGATGACCTATTACCAAAAAAAATAAAGGTCAACCTTGCAAAAAGCCACTTGTATTCTTTTTTAGGCTAGAGTTAGTATGCTTTATGGGCCTCTTACAAATTGATGCGGGGTAAATAATGGCTGGTGAATTTTTTGTGACAATACAAGAAGATATAGAAAAACGTAAAGCGGCCATTTCTGCCCTTCATCTGCATCTAGTCATTTTAAAACAACAGAGAGTGCCTGAGGGGAGCCCTGTAGCTGAAATCACTACATTTGAAACAGACTCTTTGGCATTTTGCAGGGATAATGCTATTAAAGCAGACATCGAGGCAATTGAGGGGTGGAATTCTTCTGGTGTGATAATTGCTTTAAAGGCAATGGCAACAGATGCAGGAAAAGAAGAAAAGACAAAAAAAACTCAAGCGATTGCAGAAAAAGCACAAAAAAATAAAGAGCGCTTCGAAGCGCTTAGTAAAAACGCACGAGCAATAATAGATGACAAAATGCCAATTTGTGCGGATAAAGAGATTTTGACAGCATCCATTAGCAGCTGGTTCTCCTTGAGTGAAAAATTTTATAACCTTGGTTATAAACCTGCAATAGCCAATGAATTTTTAACGGATGCGATGTACGACATACGCATGCTAAAAAGTACCACTGCAGAAAAAAATGATAATACCAGTATTAAAGAGCTAGAACTTATATTTGCAAAAAAGCGCGAATTGTATTGTGCATTACATGACTGTGACCGTGTACCTGATAATATTGACAGTAACCTTGAAATTTTAGAGGGCTATGTTATCAATCAACTGGGTACTAACCTAATGTACTATTAAGATTTAGCCCCATCATTAATAGCATCATGGGTAACACGGAGCAGTAACGAAATTTCATCTGCCGTAATCACATAGGGCGGCATAAAATAAACCGTATTTGCTATCGGTCTTATTAACATTTCATGCGCGATAGCGTACTGATAAATTTTTAAACCACGGCGCTCGTTTGCAAGATACGCAAGACCTTTACTGTCCACCAGATCAAACGCTGCGATTAAGCCTAGTTGCCGAATATTACTCACGTGCGGATGATCGCGTAGATTTTCTAGCGCTGTTGCCAAATGCGCGCTTAAGTGTGAATTTTTTTCTAAACTATTTTCTTCTGCAAAAATATCCAGCGTGGCCAGCGCTGCGCTCACTGCTAGCGGATTACCCGTATAACTGTGTGAATGCAAAAAACCTTTTCCGGACTCATACGTATCATAAAATTCCTGATAAATGGATTCGCGCGTTAAGATGCACGAAAGTGGCAAATACCCTCCGGTTAATCCTTTTGATAAACACATGAAATCAGGCGTTACCTCTGCATGCTCACAGGCAAACATTTTTCCGGTGCGGCCAAAGCCTACCGCTATTTCATCTGCAATCAAATGAATGTGATAGCGATCACAGGCTGCATGTAATAATTTTAAATAATGCGCATCGTAAATATTCATATGCCCTGCGCATTGCACCATAGGCTCTACGATGAGCCCACAAATAGTCTCGTGTTCTGCGTTGAGAATTTTTTCCGCTTGCGCAAAAATGCGCGTTGCGTGTTGTTTAGCACTTTCTCCCTGAATTTTATTTAAAGGATGCGGCACAGGGATGCGGACCACTTCCGGCAATAATGGTGCAAATGTTTTTTTGTATAAACCTAAATCCCCGACAGCAAGTGCGCCTAAGGTTTCACCGTGATACCCATTTTCTAAATGGGCAAATTTTATTTTTTTCGTCAGTCCCTTATTTTGCCAATATTGAAAACTCATTTTTAAGGCAACTTCGACGGCGCTAGATCCATTATCGGCATAAAAACAGCGATCTAATTGGGTCAGTTGTGTTAAGCGTTCCGCCAGGATAATTGCGCCTTCATGCGAGAACCCTGCAAAAATCACCTGCTCTAATTTTTCTAATTGGGCTTTAATCGCAGCGTTTATTTTCGGATTAGCATGACCAAATAAATTTACCCACCAGGAACTGATGGCATCTAAATAACGCCGGCCTTCATAATCATAAAGCCAGACGCCTTTTGCATGTTTAATGGGGATCAGCGGCAGACTTTCATGATCTTTCATTTGCGTGCACGGATGCCAAAGTACGTTCAAGTCACGTTGCGCTAAGGTTAATTGGGACATAATGCTTCCCCTGGAATTAAGGATAATAAAAATTCAGTAATCGGTAGACACATAATATCTGCTTTTTTCATCCGTGGTGAAGCATGCGATAAAAATATACATTGGCACTCGGGATAATCTTGTTTAAACAGTTGTAAGCCCTGGAGATCTTGTGATTTAATTAGGGTCGAATTTTTTACTTCTATGGCATAAAAACCGATTTCACCATAAATAATAAAATCAACTTCTACCCCAGTACGCGTACGCCAAAAATACAAATTGCCTTTTTGCGAGGAATAATCAAGATAAGCGCGCAAGTGCTGTGCAACAAGCGTCTCTAGAGCGAGTCCATTGATTGCTGCAGTATCCTCTAGCGGACCTCTTGGACGCAGGGATTGAAATACACCGACATCAAAATAATAAAATTTAGGATGACTCGTGAGTGTGCGTTTGGCGCGTTTTGTAAAAATAGGAATTTTGAAGCTTAAGAGTAAATCTTCTAGAATTTGAATATAGTTTTCAACTGTTTTATTGCTTACATAACAATCACGCGCAATATTGGCACAGTTAATTACGGAAGCTTGCGAAAAACTCATCGCTTCTAAAAAACGACCAAAGCTTTCAATATTACGAACTATCCCTTCCATTTGGACTTCTTGTTGCATATAAAGTGCAATATAAGTTTTTAAATCTTGAGCGGGATCATTAGATCCTAGTATTAAGGGCAGCATGCCCAATTTAATATTATTTTCCAAATTAAAATAACCTTTAATTTCAGCCGCCATAAACGGATGCAAGTGTTTTAATTGGGCGCGACCGCCGAGCAAATCAACCCCTTCTTTTTTTAATTTCCTGGCACTTGATCCGGTCAAAATAAATTGCCACTCGTGCTTCATTTCAATCAAATGATGAACAACGCTCAGCAATCCAGGCGCTTTTTGTACCTCATCAATGATAAAGACCTGACCAGGGGAGTAAGCCTTGACTATTTCTCCCAGACGCTCAGGAAAAGCCGATAATTCTCGGTATACATCGGGTAATAGCAAATCCAAGGTGACGGCCCCAGGATATAACTCTTTGATTAATGTAGATTTTCCTGTCCCTCTGGGACCAAATAGAAAATAACTTTTAGGAATGGTTTTGAAAAAGCGAGTGATTATTTCCATGGAGTAGTACTTTATTGAATTTGTAATTCAATAAATCATAGCAAAATTGAATTTAAGATTCAATATTTCATCCCTTTAAGGTTTTATCAATAGCTTCCCACGTAAAATCCGGATCATCTCGACCAAAATGGCCATACGAAGCGGTTTTTTGGTAGATGGGACGCAAGAGATTAAGCGTTTCAATAATGCCGCTAGGTGTTAAATCAAAATGCTTGACGACTAGCGCGGTGAGTTCATGATCAGGGATAACCCCCGTGCCAAAAGTATTTAAGGTAATGGATATAGGCTCGGCGATGCCTATGGCATAGGCGATTTGAATTTCACAGCGTTTCGCAAGACCCGCGGCCACAATATTTTTAGCCACATAACGCGCGGCATAGGCGCCGGATCGGTCGACTTTAGTCGGATCTTTACCGGAAAAACACCCGCCCCCATGCCGGGCCATGCCGCCATAACTATCGACGATAATTTTTCGTCCCGTTAAGCCGCAATCCCCCATAGGCCCGCCGATCACAAAACGTCCGGTAGGATTAATAAAATATTGGGTTTTTTCTAGCCATGCTGCAGGGAACAAGGGTTTGATGATTTCATCAATCACCGCTTCTTTTAATTGCGCGTAATCGATATCCGGATCATGTTGGGTGGATAAAACGATAGCACCTACATGGCTGGGTTGATTATTTTCATAATGAACGGTGACCTGCGCTTTTGCATCGGGGCGTAGCCATCGGAGCGTACCGTTTTTGCGTAATTGGGCTTGCCGCTGCATCAAGCGGTGCGCGTAAGTAATGGGTGCGGGCATCAGTACATCGGTTTCATCACTGGCATAGCCAAACATCATGCCTTGATCGCCTGCGCCTAATTCGTGCTCCTTAGTTTCATCCACGCCGCGTGCGATGTCTGGCGATTGTTTGCCTATCGCAGTTAATACCGCGCAGGAGTCGCCATCAAAACCTAAGCCTATTGAGTTATAGCCAATATCATTAATCACTTTACGCGCAATGGCTTCGATATCTACCCAAGCATGGGTTGAGATTTCCCCACCGACTAATACCATGCCTGTTTTAACCATGACTTCACAGGCGACCCGCGCTTTAGGGTCTTGCTCAAGTAATGCATCTAACACGGCATCGGAGATTTGGTCAGCAATTTTATCAGGATGACCTTCAGAAACAGATTCTGAGGTAAAAAGAGACTGAGTTAGCATATTCTTCATAGACTGTTTAATTAGGGTCGTTTATCATACCATATCTTTTAATAGGATAAGAGAGCTATGGCACTGACCTATACCCCCGTGTGTGATTTCAATATTCCCGCACCACATTTTGAATTAACCGATCCGCAAGGCAAGTTATATAGCCTCGAGGATTGCCGTGGGCCGCAGGGCTTGTTGGTGATGTTTATTTGTAATCACTGTCCGTATGTGAAAGCGATATTACCCGTATTGATTGCAGATACCCGGACTTTAATTCATGATGGCATCGGGTGTGTGGCGATTATGCCTAATGATTATCAAGCTTATTCCGACGATGCGCCCGAGGCGATGCTACGGATTGCGAAAAAATATGATTTTCCTTTTCCTTATTTAATTGATGAACGACAAAGTGTCGCTAAAGCGTTCGGTGCGGTCTGTACCCCGGATTTTTTTGGTTATAACGCACAATTGGCTCTGCAATACCGGGGTCGGTTTGCAGTGAATCAGAGTTTACAGTCGATTAATCCTGCGGATCATGAATTGTTATTGGCGATGCGTGAGGTCGCAAAAACGGGCCAAGGTCCAGAGCTGCAAAAGCCGAGCATGGGATGCTCGATTAAGTGGAGATAGGTGACTTCACTTAACTAAACGTATTATTTTTTCCAGTAATTTCTGGTGCGGGCCTAACTTTAGGTTCTGGAATAGGGACTTCACTAGGTACTGTAAATGATACCGTCGGAGCGATGGTCGCTGACTTGTGCGATATGACTGGGCTTGCTTGGGCACTTGCATTGGCGCTGGCATTTTCCTGCTCACCTAGATACCTAGTCAAGTTTTGCTCGAGTTTGGTTTTAAAATGCTCCGCAATATAAGTGGAAGATTCACTCGGGGTTTTTACTGCACCGCCATGCCCATCAGCCAGAAACATCCAGCCTTCATCACTGATTGTAAACGTCGTATTGTCATTATTAATGTCATAGCCTGTAATAATGTCCGTTAACGCTTCGCCTACCCCTGCAACAGATATTTCTTGACCTGCCAGGTGCTTGTTAATCTCCGTTTCAAACAGCTTAAGCATTTCATCATGCTTATCGGCATCAATTTGATCATAGGTATCTAATTTCTGCAGGTAATCTTCTTCTGATTTAGCGGAGGCTTGATAAGTGGCTTCGGCCTTGGCATAACGATCTTGAAATTGCTGATGATGGGGCGGGGTAAAATCAAACAGACCATCGGATGCGACAATAATAAATCTTTTATCAAGCGTAGGCGTAAACTGCCCTAAAGCGGGCGCATGGGTGATCAGCAAATTTTTTTGAGCCTCAAAGTCACCTAATGCGTGGGTCATTTCCAGCCCAGCGATGCGGCCACGGCCTTGCTCGGTAATATTATTGTAAGTCACCAATTCCTTGATCGTTTTATGGATGCGGTTTTCTTTCAAACGCTGTCTGATTAATTTCAATTCATGACGATTCAGGGTATGTAAGGGGTTCACTAGTTTTAAATGAACCTGGTTGTCCTTGTCTATCGTGGCTTGCAATAACAGTGAATCCCCTACGCTTACCCAGGTTTGTCCTAGGACTGCCACCAAGGTTGAACCTGAGAAGCTCGCCCTAGAATCAATGTCTTCCACACAGGGTTGATTATCTTCATCTAAAAGTAAAGCTTTAGCCAAATCATTATTGGTCTTCACAAGGACGCGTGCGCTTTGTATCGGGGATAGGTGGCTCCATTCCGGCGGGAGCGGGCCGGCATCGGTGTGGTCTTCTTGCAGGGAGCGTGCACCTTTTGCGCGATACGTGTAAGCAGGCATAATATTCCCATAAGTATGAAAGCGAACTTATTATATCACTAAATTATAAGTTTAAGTAGGCTAAATTACAGTATTATGTTTTATCTGGCCAAGCACCAAATACTGCGGAAGCGGGGAATAACTAATCATGGGTAGGCCCTGAAACAGTGAGTAAGCCCTATTGCATTTTAAGACACCTTGTCATACAATGCCTATCTCCTGCATACTTGTACATTGAAGTACAAGCTTAAACCCCGGACGAAAGTTCGGGGTTTTTTTATGGGCAAAATTATCCATTAGGACTTACGAAAAATGCGGCTGTTAGGGTGTTTTTTTGCTCATGGCTGTCGCAAAATCGCCAAAAAACACCTAACAGCCGCATTTTTCGCCGCATTTTTCGTAAGTCCTGTCCATAAAAAAAGGGGCCTAAGCCCCCTTTTTCATTCAATAAACAATTAAATTTTATCTTCTTTATATTCCACATGCTTACGTGCGACAGGGTCGTATTTTTTCAGCAAAAGTTTATCCGGATCACGTTCATTCTTTTTAGTGGTGTAAAAATGACCGGTTCCAGCCGTAGATTTTAAGCGTACTAATTTAGCCATTATCTTTCCCCTTTACAGCATTTTCTAGGGCTGTAATATTTAAGCCTAGCACTTTTTCACCCCGCGCATTGAGATCCAGCAATACTTGCTCGATACCGCGTTTATCAATTGTGCGCAGGCCTTGGGTAGAAATTCTAAGTCTAACAAAGCGTTGCATCGCTTCAACCCAGAATTTATGAATTTTTAAATTCGGTAAAAAACGTCTTTTGGTATGGTTACGTGCGTGTGACACGTTATTTCCCGACATGGCTGTTTTACCTGTAACTTGACAATAAGCGCCCATTTCAATACTCCCATTCATAGAGTGTGGTTTTATATCAAAATTTTAGCATTTACGCAAGGTTTTCTTTAATTAGATGCTGCGGATTCATAGCCAGGACTTACGAAAAATACGCCTGCTAGAGTATTTTTTTGCTTATGGCTGTCGCAAAATCGCCAAAAAATACTCTAACCGCCGTATTTTTCGGAAGTCCTGGCCTACATTAGATTTTGAGAGTGTTCCCATTTGCAACTTAATGATGCTAATATCCCAAAATGAATGAACACGCTTATCCTTATATTGTTCTAGGCGTTACCGGTGGGATAGCCGCCTATAAAACGCCTGAACTGGTTCGTCGGCTCCGTGAGCAGGGGGCACAGGTAGAAGTAGTGCTGACCCGCGCCGCGCGCCGATTTGTTGCGCCTATGGCGTTACAGGCGGTATCTGGCCAACTGGTGCGCAGTAGCTTATGGGATGAAAATGCTGAAGCTGCCATGGGACATATTGAGCTCGCGCGGCGTGCGGATAAAATCCTCATTGCCCCCGCGAGCGCAGATTTTATTGCGCGCTTAGCACTGGGCGCTGCCTCAGATTTACTCACCACACTTTGTTTAGCTACCCGTTCCCCGATTTATATTGCGCCGAGTATGAATACCGCAATGTGGGAAAATGCGGCGACCCAAGACAACATTCAACTTTTGATGCAGCGGGGGATCACCGTTATTCCCCCTGAAATAGGGGCTCAAGCCTGCGGCGAATATGGCGCAGGTCGCTTGCCTGAAATTGAACGATTAGTCCAGCACCTGTGGGCTACAAATACCTTATCGGGTAAACGTGTGCTTATTACTGCAGGACCTACACGCGAAGCGATAGATCCTGTGAGATTCATCAGCAATCACAGCTCAGGGAAAATGGGTTACGCGTTAGCGCAAGCGGCCTTGGCTTTAGGGGCTAAGGTGACCCTGGTGAGTGGCCCCACGCAATTGCCTCCCCCGGTAGGCGCGAATACGCTGCAGGTGGATACAGCGATTGCGATGCACCAGGCCGTGATGGAAAACATTGCTGAACAAGATATTTTTATTGGCACCTCAGCGGTATCAGACTATCGTCCTAAACAAATCAGTCCCCAAAAAATAACGAAAGCGGCTGAGCACATGATGCTTGATTTAGTGCGCAATCCCGATATTTTACTAAGCGTCACGGCATTATCTCACCCGCCTTTTACGGTCGGTTTTGCCGCGCAGACGCATGAGGTGATCACACTAGGCGCGCAAAAACTAAAAGATAAAAAAATGGATATGATTTGTATTAACGATGTGTCTAAAACTGATCAAGGTTTTCACAGCGATTATAATGAAGTAACGCTGCTGAGTAAAACCGGCAGTCTGCACTTGCCCCGTTTACCCAAAACTATTTTGGCACAAAAAATTATGCAACATATAGTGGAGTCTATGCATGAAAAAAATTCAATTAAAAATTCTTGATAAGCGTATCGGTGCGGATTTTCCTTTGCCCACTTACGCGACAATAGGATCCGCAGGTCTTGATTTGCGGGTGTGTTTAGATGAAGCATTTGCCTTGCAGCCTGAGCAAACCACCCTGCTGCCTACGGGTTTAGCCATTCATATCGAAGATCCACAGCTGGCAGCAATTATTTTGCCGCGTTCAGGATTAGGTCACAAACACGGCATAGTGCTGGGTAATTTAGTGGGGTTAATTGATTCAGATTATCAAGGTGAATTAAAGATTTCCTGTTGGAATCGCAGCAAAGAATCGTTTTTAATTAATCCAGGCGATCGCATTGCACAATTAGTATTTGTGCCCGTCATCCAAGTGCAATTTGATACCGTGAGCGAATTTGTCAACTCCGATCGCAACGAAGGTGGCTTTGGCTCAAGTGGACATCAATAACTTTAACCCTGTTCTGTGTCCGCGCGAGATTTTTCGGGCCTATGATATACGCGGCATAGTGGATGAAAATTTAACACCGGCCATTGCGTATACCTTGGGCCTTGCCGTTGGCACGCGCGCGCATCAGGAAAACATGACTCACTTTGTAGTCGCGCGCGATGGTCGGCTTTCAAGCCCTGCATTAACGGATGCGTTGATTCTAGGCTTAACCCGTAGCGGTATGACGGTCACAGATATCGGTGCAGTGCCCAGTGGCGTATTATATTTTGCCTGCCATTATTTAAATATCGGCGCGGGCATCATGGTCACAGGCAGCCATAATCCGAAAGCCTATAATGGTTTTAAAATTTTATTTCATTTTAATGCGCTCAGTGAAAAAGTGTTGCAGCAAATTTATGCGATAAGCGCTGCGCAACATTTTCATTATGGCAGCGGACAGGTGATTAAGCAGGACGTTGGTTTTGCATACCTTGATACGATAGCGCAAAAAATAAATTTAAAACGACCCTTGAAAATAGTGTGTGATGCCGGCGGTGGCATTGCAGGTCCCCTGGCGCTTGCCTTATACGAAAAACTAGGCTGTGAAGTCATACCGCTTTACTGTGAAGTCGATGGTCACTTTTCTCATCATCATCCGAATCCAAGTCAATTAGAGAATCTTCAAGATTTAATTGCAAAAGTTAAAATTACACAAGCGGACTTAGGGCTTGCCTTTGATGGTGATGGCGATCGCTTAGGGGTCGTCACGGCGCAAGGTGAGATCATTTGGCCAGACCGGCAGTTGATGTTATTTGCACAAGATGTGCTGGGTCGCCATCCCGGGGCCACCATTTTATACGATGTAAAATGCTCCCGTCATTTAGCGCAAGTCGTTCAGGCCGCAGGGGGATGCGCACAAATGGTGCGTACCGGACACTCGTTTGTCAAAGCGGCGCTCAAAGAAACCGGTGCTATTTTAGCCGGCGAAATGAGTGGACATGTGTTTTTTACAGAAGATTGGTATGGATTTGACGATGGTTTATATACCGGCGCACGTTTAATGGAATTATTAACGCGCGACGTTCGCACATTAAATCAGATTTGGCAATCCTTACCGAATAGTATTAATACCCCAGAAATTAATATCGAGATTGCTGATGCCGAAAAATTTATCACATTAGAAAAATTATTAGCCAGCGCTAATTTTCTAGATGCCACGCTCATTACGCTAGATGGCGTGCGGGTAGAATTTGCCCAAGGCTGGGGATTGGTGCGCGCCTCCAACACCATGCCGTGTTTAGTGACGCGTTTTGAAGCGGAAACACAACTACATTTAGAGCAGATACAAATGCAAATCGGACTATGGTTATTAAGCATTAAGTCTGATTTACACCTACCATTTTATAAAGGGGACGAGGATGCCGAAATTACTCACACGTAAGTGTTGGGGCAGTTTGTTAATGGTCGCAGGCACAGCCATAGGCGCAGGCATGTTAGCGTTGCCTATGGTCACGAGTGAAATGGGCTTTTTTTATGCCGTAGTGATTTTTGTCAGTTGTTATGCGTTTATGATTATTAATTCATTTTTATTGATCGAGGCGAGTTTCTACAGTCAGAGAAAAGACGCTAATATCGTGACGATAGCAGGCGAGCGCTTAGGGCGCATCGGACAATTTGTGGCGTGGCTCTGTTTTCTAGGTTTATTGTATGCCGTAGCCGCCGCCTATATTTCTGCAGGCGGCGCATTAGTCGGGCGTTTATTACAACAAGTAGCAGGCCAGCAATTCGATGTGTCCTGGGGCATGATTGTCTTTATTGCTTTATTTAGTTTTATTGTCTTATTTGGAATGCGATCGATTGATATCATAAATCGCATATTACTGGTAGGCTTAATAGGTGCGTTTGTTTATCTTTTCTTTAATATTGTACCGCACATCGAACCCAGTCATTTTGTGTTAGGCGAAGTTTCGTATATTTGGGCTGCGATTCCTGTTGTGATTTTGTCCTTTACCTCGAATATTATTATTCCCAGCCTTAAAAATTATTTAAATAATAATATTAAAATGTTAACCCAAGCGGTAATATTTGGCAGCTTGATTCCTTTGTTATTTTATATTCTTTGGCAGTTTGTGATTATGGGCGTATTGCCTATTTATGGGGATCAGGGTTTGATTGCCATCGAGCACAGTGCCTATCCAGTCAATACCTTAACGCAAACCTTGCAATCCTATTTGGGTTTATCACAAGCCGCACAAGCGGTCGGAATATTTTCAATCTGTGCCTTGGCCACTTCTTTTCTTGCCGTGCTGATTAGTTTGGTTGATTTTTTAAAAGATGGGATCCGCGTTAATAAATTGCGCGGAAAAACCGCATATCTGGCTTTAGCCGTAATCCCGCCATTGCTGTTTGCTCTATTTTTTCCTAAAGGATTTTTAATTGCATTAGGTTATGCCGGTATATTCGTGGCCATTTTATACGGTATTTTACCCGCTTTAATGGTGTGGCGTGCACGTTATCATGATCGCTTAACGCCTGAGTTGCGGGTATTTGGCGGCAAGCCATTATTGTGTGTGATTTTAATCGCATCCGTTGCGATTATTTTATTTCAATTGGCGGCATCGGTGGGCTTGTTACCCATATGATAGGGTGAGGCCCATAAATGGGAATGATATTTTTGTCATTCTGCTAACGTCCAGATGTGTTGCATGTCTATGACATGATCTCCATGATATTATTCCTTTACAGGTCAAAATATCATGATATAATTACCTCTATGGAAATTAAAAATCGATTATTAAATATTGACTTACCCAAGGGCAAGTCTGCTTTTCTGTGGGGGCCTCGGCAAGTAGGTAAAAGCTATTGGATCCGTAGCCATTTGCCTCAAGCTATCGTCATTGATTTTCTTAAAACTGACATATTTGCTGATTATATTAGCCGCCCCAGTTTATTACGTGAGCGTTACGCGGATACCAAGCAAATCATCGTTATTGATGAAGTGCAAAAAATACCTGATATCCTTGATGAAGTGCATTGGCTGATTGAAAATAAACACTGCGCTTTTTTACTTACCGGCTCAAGTGCACGCAAATTACGTCATGGTCATGCTAATTTATTGGGTGGACGTGCCTGGCGTTATACCATGACACCTCTTTGCAGCAGAGAAATTGATGATATGGTTTTAGATACAGTGCTGATTTCTGGATTATTGCCTGCTTTTATTCAGAGCCCAGAGCCCAAACAAGAACTGCGTTCATATGTCGCAGATTATTTAAAAGAAGAAATTGCTGCAGAAGCTATTGTACAAAATATTCCTGCATTCGCAGATTTTCTACGAATTGCAGCCATTACTTCAGGAGAATTACTAAATTATACTAATATTGCAAGCGAATGCGGCGTTAGTGCAAAAGTAATCAGAAGTTATTTTCAAATATTGGAAGATACATTATTAGGATTTAGACTGCAGCCCTGGAGAAAAGCAATTGATCGACGCTTAATTGAAACTGAAAAATTTTATTTATTTGATATCGGGGTAACGAACTATTTAGCAAATCGCACCCCGGGTTACGGCACACCCGAATATGGAAAAAGTTTTGAACATTTCATTTTAATGGAATTTCGTGCGTATCAAGCTTATCGCAATCCAGAATTGCCCATTTATTATTGGCGTACTCATTCAGGTATCGAAGTGGATTTTATTTTAGGTCAAATGGAAATTGCTATTGAAATTAAAACATCCAAACGAATTGTTGAAGGTCATTTAAAAGGACTTAAGGCTTTGCAAGAAGAAAATAAAGTAAAGCGCGCGATACTCGTATCTTTTGAAACCGAACCTAAAATCCTAAATGGTATTGAATGCCTACATTGGACTGATTTTTTGGCTCAATTATGGGAGGGGGCGATAATCTAATTCCATCTATAACACATTGATTTTTATATAGAATGTATTTTTGTCTGTTATTGTGTGAAAAGCTAAAAAGGTGTGGTGCAATTGGTGCAATTGTTATATAATTGGTGCAATTGGTGCAATTAAGGTTGAAAATGAAGCCTACATATCCAGAAAGAGAATCCAAAACGTTAGAGTTTAAATCACAATTACCTGATTTTTTACGTTTAGTTAAAACTTGTGTAGCTTTTGCAAATGGAATAGGTGGGAAAATTATTATTGGAGTTGAGGATAAGACACGAGAAATCCTCGGCATTAATGATGACATACGTAATCGCATCTATGATGAGTTTCCTAATAGTGTCTATGATGCCACAAGCCCTTCATTGCTCATTGAAATTTATGAAAAGACATTTGATGTCTTGAGCGTGATGATTATTGATGTACCTAGCAGTATAAAAAAACCTGTATTTATTAAGAGTGAAGGTATTCCATCAGGCGTTTATTTGCGAGCGGGATCAAATACTCGAAGAGCGACCAGCGAATACATTGAAGAATTAATGCGGGAAAATAAGCGCATGCATTATGATGAAGAAAATATACCCGTTGGGGTAGACATTTTGTCACCTGTAGCGCTTGGACAATTATATAAAAATATTGATATGAGACAGTTACAAGCAGAAAAAATTGTAAATACTTCGAGTATCAATTCAAAACATTATTTTCCAACGGTAACAGGAGTTTTAGCTTTCTGTGAAACTCCAGATGATTATATTCCAGAAGCAATAATTATTTGCACTCGTTTTTTAGGAAAAGATGGGCGTGATATTATTCAGAGCGAAGAAATCAGGGGGACCATTGAAAATCAGATCGAGGTTAGTTTTCGTCTTGTAAAATCTTGGATGCTACGAGATTATTTGCTTGTTGGAGTAAAATTATCCGGAACCTTGTTGATCCCTGAAATTGCGATACGTGAGGCTATTATCAATGCAATCATTCATCGAAAATACTGGATCCCTGGCGCAGTGAAAATTGCACTTTATGATGATCGCTTAGAAATCTTTAGTCCAGGAGGATTCCCAGGTCTTGTAGATATTAATAATTTAGGTGATGGAACGACTTATCTACGTAATCCGAATCTGGCTCGTGTTGCTAGGCGTTTGGGACTAGTGGAGAAATTAGGCACAGGGATCCGAATGATCCTAGAAAGTTGTAAAAAAGCAAATATTAGTGAACCTCAATTTATTGAAAATGCGGATAGCGTTAAAGTTATTTTTCGTTTTCTTCCTGCAGCAGAAGAAAATCAAGATGAGCATGCAAAAATATTAGCGCTATTTGCTTTTAAAAATGAAGTTTCTATCAGTGATGTTGAAGATTTTATGGGTGTATCTAGAAATACTGCTACAAGAAAATTAAATCAATTAATTAAATCAGGAAAAATTACGCGAGTGGGGCAAGGTCCCTCTGTCAGATATCATCTTAATAAGAGTAATTCTTAACCAGGAAAATCAAAAAAACTGCCATGGGCTGTTCAGATGATGAAATTAACGTATATAATTGTTTACAAAGCAAGCATTGTTAAACCTAATAAACTCGCACATACAAAACCTACCGTAAAACTGTTGTAATACATTTTTTTAGTAGTCTTGCGCGCATTTAACTGTTGATTAAATTGTTCCAAAGTTTGTGAGGCAAGACCTGGCAAGCGTATCAATTGATCCATCCAAAGTGGCGCATCGCGTAATTGATTGCACAGGCGCTTAGCAAATGATCGTTTTCGCGACCATTTTTTTAAAATCGGTTTGGCGCTCTGCCAAATATCAATATTGGGATCAAGGAAACGTGCCAGGCCTTCGACATTCATCAAGGTTTTTTGCAATAAAATCATTTGCGGTAAAATTTCCATATCAAAAGCACGCGCAGTATTGAGTAATCCTAAAAATAATTCAGCAAAGGAAATTTCATGGGGCGCGCGTGCGAAGATCGGCTCGCACACGGTGCGTATGGCTGCCGCAAAAGCATCAGCTCGCGTATGGGCCGGCACCCAGCCGCTTGCGATATGTAATTGTGCGACGCGATCATAATCTTGTTGAAAAAAAGCGCCTAAATTTTCGGCTAAATAGCGTTGATCTTGCACGGGCAAGGTTCCCATAATGCCAAAATCGACCAAGATATATTTTAGTTCATTGTCAATTTTTTCGATAAAGATATTGCCGGGATGCATATCGGCATGAAAAAAATTATGCTCGAATACCGCGGTAAAAAATAATTCCAACGTGCGCTCTGCAAGCACGCTTAAATCGATATCTAAATTTTTAAGGCGTTCCTTGTCGCTTACCCGTATCGCATGAATGCGCTCAAATACGGCAATATTTTTTCGCGCATACGGCCAGTACACGTTGGGGATCACCACATAGTCCAAACTTTGCATATTACGTTTGAGTTGCGAGGCATTTGCAACTTCAGCCTGCAAATCCAGCTCTTTTGCAGTTATAAGTTTAAATTCGTTAACAACATTTTGAATATTTAACTTTTTTAATGTAGGGGAGATTAAAGTTAACATGCATGCAAGCATGGCCAATAATTGAATATCTTGCTTAACGTGTTTTTCAATATCTGGACGTAACAATTTAACCACGACTTCATCCCCATTGGCTAAACGCGTGCCGTGCACTTGCGCAATGGATGCACTGCCAATAGGGATATCTTCAAAGTGTTGTAATAATTCATCGGCCTTATTGCCTAAAGTTTCTTTGATCATCTTGCGTGCTACTGCACTTGAAAAAGGCGGCACTTGATCTTGTAATTGCGCTAATTCATCGGCAATATCCGGGGGAAGTAAATCACGTCGGGTCGAGAGCATTTGGCCAAATTTGATATACAGCGGTCCTGCTTCGAGTAAAGCTTTGCGTAAACGTTCACCGCGGGTGAGGTGTTGATAATGGCGACGATAAGGGTTTAAATAAGCCAGCGCAGGTAGGGTTGATTTATTGTTTGCTTTTCGCAGCAGATCAAATAAGCCATAACGCAATACGATGGGAGATAAAGAAAATAATCGAATTATTGCTATCATGGTGATACTCTTAGCTTTAATAAATTAATCCGAACCGCCAAACGATCACACTGCGTGCGCAAGTGCGCAACATTATCGATAAATTCAGCGATGGAGGCTTTCGGTGCAATTAACATTTGTTCATCGACCAAATAATCTGCGCTATTTTGCAGCAGCGCTTGCGCGATGGTTTGTGCATAGCGCTGTGCACGACGCAATAGTTGCGCAAGCGCATGGCCTGCCACATCGCCTAAAACGTCCGTGACGGCCTCTTCCCAATCAGGAGAAAAGCCTTGAATGATCTGCCCTAAACGCTGCGCAAGGTGCATGTTGCCGCTGATCTGAACCTGCTGCGTCGGGGTTTGCACTTTTTGTGCGAGTGACCATAAATCTTTTAAGGGGGCATGTATTTTCAAATCGACAGTTTTAGGTGGACGTAAACTTAAAAACACCGTTTGGTTTTCTATCTGAAAATACAGTGTTTCAGAGAGTGTAGGCAGGCTTAGCGCAATATTTTTATGATTTAATTCAGATAAAGCCTGCTGAGTCTGTTCATCTAAAGATAACGCAACATTCAATACACGCTCAGCATTGGCCAGTAAAGTCTCCAGTAGTAATTTCATGTCTTTACCTTTAATACGGTTTAAATCCACGGTGTATGGCAACAATTCCTCCGGCTAAATTAAAATACTCTACGGCATCAAAACCATCAAGAGTCAGCATGTGTTGTAATTTTTTTTGATCCGGGTGCATGCGTATCGATTCGACTAAATATTGATAACTGTCTTTATCTTTAGCAAATAGTTCACCTAATTTCGGCAAAATATTAAATGAATAAAAATCATAGGCCTTTTCTAAATATGTATTTTGCGGTTTAGAGAATTCTAAAATCATCAATTGACCCCCGGGTTTTATGACGCGCAAACATTCTTGCAACACAACGCTTTGATGGGTCATATTACGAAAACCAAAGGCCATAAACACGTGATCAAAACACGCATCATTAAACGGCAGGTGTTCGGCATTAAGTTGTAAGGCATCAATGGTGGCACCCCTATTGAGTAAACGATCCCGACCTTTGGCCAGCATCTCAAAGTTAAGATCGGCTAAAATAACTTCACCGCTATCGCCTACTTTTTTTTGCAGCAGAAAACTTAGATCTCCGGTGCCGCCGGCTAAATCTAATACGCGCTGGCCTTTGCGCACACCACTAATCATAATGGCTTGCCGTTTCCATAGCCGGTGCAGTCCTAAGGACATCACATCGTTCATCAGATCATAAGAATTCGCTACCATACTAAAGACAGATTGCACTTTTTGTGTTTTCTCAGTTTCTGAGACTTTTTTAAAGCCAAAGTGATGATCATGCATTATAAAATATACCGGGTTAAATCATCGTCTTTAATTAATATATTGAGCTGCCCATCGACGTAGGCTTTATTAATGGTGATGGTATGATCGGTATATTTGTCGGCATCAAAAGACAGTTTTTCCATCAGCCGCTCCATTACGGTATGTAAACGACGCGCACCAATATTTTCCATTTTTTCATTAATCTGCCAGGCAATCTCGGCGATACGATGTATGCCGTCTTCGGTATATTCAATATGTACTTTCTCAATACCCAGTAGCGCTTGATATTGTTGCGTTAATGAGAAGCTGGGTTCAGTTAAAATGCGGATAAAATCATCGACTTCTAAAGCACTGAGTTCCACACGTATCGGGAAGCGCCCTTGCATTTCAGGGATAAGATCCGAAGGTTTAGATAAATGAAACGCACCGGATGCAATAAATAAAATATGATCGGTTTTAATCGGGCCATATTTAGTGGAAACCGTCGAGCCTTCAACCAACGGTAATAGATCCCGTTGCACGCCTTCGCCTGAAACATCCGGGCCACTGCTGCGGCCGCCCCTCGAGGTGATTTTATCAAATTCATCGATAAACACGATGCCATTTTGTTCAAGATTGGTAAGTGAGCGGGTGCGGATATCTTCTTCATTGATGAGTTTACCGGCCTCTTCATCTTCTAAGATTTTTTTTGCAGCGAGCACGGTCAGTTTACGGGTTTTCTTTTTACCGCCAGAAATATTTTGAAACATGTCTTGCAGTTGACTAGTCATTTCTTCCATGCCTGGGGGCGCCATAATTTCTACACCCATGCCGGCATTGACTTCAAGCTCAATTTCCGTACTGTCTAAATCGCCCTTGCGTAATTTTTGGCGGAATAAATGCCGCGCTGCAGATTCTTCTGGAGGTTTGCCGGTTTGCTCATCCATCGTGGGCCGATTGCGGGCTGGGGGAAGTAGCACATCTAAAATGCGTTCTTCAGCAGCTTGAAGCGCGAGTTTATGCACTTTAGCTTTTTCTTTTTCGCGAAACATTTTAACCGCAATGTCTGCGAGATCGCGAATAATGGAATCCACATCGCGACCGACATAACCGACTTGGGTAAATTTAGTGGCTTCTACTTTAATAAAAGGTGCATCGACTAATACCGATAAACGACGCGCAATTTCTGTTTTCCCGACCCCGGTCGGTCCTATCATTAAAATATTTTTCGGTGAAATTTCATTGCGCAGGCCTTCAGGCAATTGCATACGACGCCAACGGTTACGTACAGCATTGGCGACTGCGCATTTGGCTTCATTTTGCCCCACAATATATTTACTTAATTCAGAAACCAATTGTTGAGGGGTCATTTCAGGCATGTCATCTCCTTTAGAGTGTTTCTATGGTTAATTGATGATTGGTATAAATACAAATGTCTGCGGCGATGTGTAAGGATTTCTCGGCTATTTCTCTTGCGGTCAATTCAGTGTTTTCTAGCAGTGCGCGCGCGGCGGCTTGGGCATAAGGGCCACCGGATCCGATGGCAATTAAATTATGTTCAGGTTCAATGACATCGCCGTTGCCGGTAATAATAAGGGATGCGGTTTGATCGGCGACCGCCAATAAGGCTTCTAGACGACGCAATATTTTGTCGGTGCGCCAATCTTTAGCCAGTTCCACTGCGCTGCGCACCAAATGACCTGCGTGTTTTTCAAGTTTGCTCTCAAATAATTCGAATAGGGTAAAGGCATCTGCGGTACTGCCGGCAAAGCCTGCCAAGACTTGATCTTTATAAAGTCGACGGACTTTTCGTGCATTGTGTTTCATCACGGTATTGCCCAGGCTCACCTGGCCGTCGCCTCCGATCACCACTTCTTTGCCGCGTCGTACCGATATGATGGTAGTGCCATGAAGTTGCTGCATAATCCCGCTCCCTTGTGCGTAAAATCAGGATTATACATGATAGGGGTGGGGAGGACTATAAGAGGAAGGTGGGCTAGCTTTTAGCCCTGCTCTTCTAAAATCATACTCTGTATCGATTGGGCCTGTAATTGCTGACGTGCGGATTCTGCGCTGTCGCGGTTGGGATAGGGTAGCGTTTGGACGCGAAACCAGGTGTCATTTGGACCTACGGTCACGGCTTCTATTTCCACTTCTACACCATTTAATGCCATTTGTGCTTTTAGACTATCGGCCTCTTTATAATTTCGAAAAGAAGCCAGTTGCAGGCGATACGTTAAAGGTTCTGCTGTGTGAGCCGCAGGTGGGCTAGAGGCAGCTGGAGGCGCGTTTAGTGTAGCTGTGGGTGTAGGCGTCGGCGTCGGCACAAGCTTAGGTTCAATCGTTGCCAAAGTAGCTTGCTCTTCTACTGCGGGCACTTTGACTTCCTGCTCAGGCAGTAAATTATAAAAATCAAAAGTTGCGCTACGCTCAGGTTTGGTTTCTACAACGACGGCTGGGCTTGCGGTTTTGGGGGTTATTTTTTCCTCAAGTTCAGCAACTGTCACGTTCAAAGAGGGAAATAATTTAAAATAAGCAATCGCGCTCACGATAAAACCTATCAACGTGCCGGCTAATAGCCAGCTCCAATGATAAGCCGGAGCGTCGCGCGCGTCTCTAGACTGCCGTCCTTTCTTGGCAAAATCTCTTCCCATAATCTCTACATTCTCTCAGGTACGGATACACCTAGAATATGCAGGCCTTGGCTAATGACTTGTTTCACTGCTGCGATTAAGCACAGGCGGGCTTGCATCTTCTCTCCACCATTTTCCAAAATAAAGCGCTGCGCATTATAGTAACTATGGAACTGGTGAGCGAGATCACGCAAGTACTGTGCCAAACGATGGGGTTCATAGGCCAGTGCAGCGCGCTCCAGAAGATCTTTATAGCTATTGAGGCTACGCAAGAGGGCTTGTTCATAAGGCGTATCGAGCTGCGTGAGCGCGTTAAGTCCTACAGCTTCATCATAATTTAACTGTTGTTCAGTCAATTGTCGGAACACACTGCAGATCCTGGCGTGGGCGTATTGAATGTAATACACGGGATTGTCATTGGATTCTGATTTTGCGAGTTCCAAATCAAAATCTAAGTGTTGATCGGCTTTACGCATCACATAAAAAAAGCGGGCGGCATCATTGCCAACTTCTTGACGTAACTCACGTAAGGTGACAAAAGATCCGCTGCGCGTAGACATTTGGACCCGTTTATCGCCGCGGTATAAAATCGCAAATTGCACGAGGATCACCTCTAAAATATCGCCTAAATGGGAGCTATAACCCAAGGCTTTAAGCGCAGCTTGCATGCGGGGGACATAACCGTGATGATCGGCCCCAAAGACATCGATCATTTTATCTACGCCGCGTTCATACTTAAACACATGGTAAGACACGTCATTGGCAAAATAAGTAAATTGACCATTTTTGCGCTGTAAGACCCTATCTTTTTCATCGCCAAAGTCGGTGGCACGAAACCAGATTGCACCGTCTTCTTCATAACAATGGCCTAGCGCTTTTAATTTGTCCAAGACTCGTTGCTGCGTGCCACTGCGTAATAATTCTCGCTCGGAAAACCATTCGTCAAATTCTACGCCAAACTCAGCTAAGTCATTACGGATGTCATCTAAAATAGCATCTAATGTTAATTCAAATACCACATCATATTGAGCTTGACCTAATAATTTTTGGGTATTGGTAATGAGCGCATCAATATGGGCTTCTTTATCCCCGGTTTGGGCTTCTTCATTAAAATCGGGTGGAACCTCTGCAAACACAGCTGCAATGGGTTTAACGTAACTATCGCCGATTTTTTCTTTCAGGTTTTGCGCGATATCTACGATGTAATCGCCTTTATAACCATTACTTGGAAAAGAAAACTCAGCGCCCATCAGTGCTAGATAACGTAGCCACACGCTGGTCGCTAAAATCGCCATTTGCCGTCCGGCATCATTGACGTAATATTCGCGATGCACTTTAAAACCTATGGTCTTTAGCAAATTCGTAATACTGCCGCCGGTTGCGGCATTGCGGCCATGGCCGACATGCAATGGCCCTGTGGGATTACAAGACACGTATTCAACATTAATTTTATAATTCTGACGATTAGGATTAAAACCATAGCGTTCTTTTTCCCGCAAAATTTCAGCAATCACATCGGTCAGCGTAGATGCATTAACGAAAAAATTGATAAAGCCAGGCCCTGCAATCTCAATTTTTTTGATGAGAGGTGTTTTATCCAGCGCATCTATAATGAGTTGCGCCATCTCACGCGGATTTGTGTGCTGTTGTTTAGCTAAAATCATCGCGATGTTGCATGAAAAATCCCCGTGCTCGGGACTTTTAGTGTGAGTGATTTGGATCTCTTTAGGCCGTTCACCCCAGGCGTGTTGCGATTGTAAATGAACTAGCGCGGTTTGGATCAGCTGACTTATTTGTTCTTTCATAGGAGTCCTGAGTGTTTTATGAACTGGCGTAAAATATTAGCGTCAAGATAAATGTAATCCCTACCGGCGCTTTGACATACTTAAAGCCCCAGAGCTTATAAGCAATATTGCACAACGCTAAGACAATAATAAATGGATAACAGACTTGTAATATCGGGAAGATCAGCACGACAATTTTTTCAAACCCTAAGAATGACATTACAAAAGAGGCGATTGTGGTGACAACAAGCCAGTGTACATAATGATTTTTATCTTTGAATATGGCACGATTAAGAAAATCGGCGAACACGGTAGTCAACGCGATGGCAGTGGTTAAGCAGGCTAAAATCACCACGCCATTGACGAGTAAGCTTGCTTTGGCACCAAAGATTTCTAGGGATAATAAAGCCAGTAAATGATCAATCGGTTGATCCTGCAAACTTTGATGATAGGCAGAGGCTAAAACACATAACCCACCATAAATAACCAGTAATAATACGCCAGCAATCGCGCTCGCTATGCAGGCATGGCGCAAGACATTGTGAGGTGTATTATTTTTATGTTCATGGGTCAGCTCTGCTTTCACGCCGACGACAACTACCGTGGCAAAGACTAAGGCGGCTAAGACATCCATGGTGTTGTAACCCATTTCTGCGCCCATGAGTACTTGCTGGACATTATGCGCTAAAGGCACCGAGGTATAAGGAAACACCGGCAAATTCACAAACCCAACGCCCAGCATAATTAACAGTAAAATTAATAATGCGGGGGTTAACCAATAACCCAAAATATTGATCACGGCATCCCGGCGATAGGCGCATAAAAACGTCACGGCACAAAAAATAAAATTAAAAACAATAAAAGGCAGGCCAGGTAAATTTAAATCTAAGGTCGAATAAGATAAGGTGATGGTGCGAGGGATCCCTGCAAACGGACCAATCAAGGCCATGATTAAAATAATCACAAAAAAACCTGGAATTGCACCGATACGGCTAAAAAAAGGCCGGTAATGCCCATCATAAAGCATCATGGACAGCAGCCCAATTAAGGGCAGTAAAATCCCGGTTAACACTAAACCAATCAGGACGGGGAGTACGTGACTGCCTGATGCTGCGCCCAGCACTAACGGAAAAATCACATTCCCTGCGCCAAAGAACATCGAAAACATGGCAAAGCCCGTGGCAAAATAGGATAAACGGGAACTAGAAGACATCATTTTTCCTAAAAATTAACAGCCTACAATAGCTTTTATGGGTATTAAAGTCAATGAGTAGTCCCCCCTTACAAAGCTGAATCTACTACACAAATGTCTATAAAGGAGGTTGGCCGTAGGCGCGGGAAGGGAGATAGGCTTGCCCCCTTTGTAAAGGGGGTCGACGCTTCGTCGGGGGGATTTTGAGATGTTGGATGTACATCAGACATTGCTAAAATCCCCCCGTCCGAAGCGGCCGACCCCCTTTACAAAGGGGGTAAACCTATCTCCCTCTCCGCTGACCAAATTCAACAGTGTTGGACTTGGGTCCTAAATTAACCCGTTGCTTCGACATGCAAAGTTGTGTTACTATCCGTTCCCCTTGTCATTTTACGGCATAACACCATGATACCCACGACTATCCCCGCCTTTCTTTGGTATTTTGTTAAACCCTATAAATTTTGGTTTTTCGCGATCATTGGTTTGTCCTTAATATGGGCGGCGAATGAGGCGTTTTATGCTTATTTTATTAAACTCATAGTGGATAGGTTAGCCAGTCATGAGCCACAGGTAAGTGTGTGGCAATTATTACAAGGTCCGCTGCTGGCTATTTTCTCACTGTGGTTGGCTATGGATATTGCGATGCGGGTACAAGGTTTTTTAGTGCGCGCGGTGGTGCCAAAATTTCGTGCCCATATGCGTGAGCAAGTGTTTGCCTATGTACAGCAACATTCTCACCACTATTTTAGTGAACGCTTTGCGGGGAAATTAGCCAATAAATTAGCAGATTTACCGTCCAGTGGCGATCGCATAGTGGAAATGGTCGGCGTCAGTTTTATTCCTATTCTATTAACCTTCGTGTTGGCGTTAGGTTTGTTGTGGAATACCAATTTTTGGTTTGCGTTAATTATGCTGACTTGGTTTACTTTGCATATGGGTGCACTGGCGTTATTTGCGCCGCATGCACATAAATTATTTGCGCGTCACGCTGATGCAGTGAGTATGCTCAGCGGTAAAATCGTTGATTGCTTTAGTAATATTGCCAATGTGCGTTTATTTGCCAGACAAAAATATGAGCAGGCTTATTTTCATGGTTATCAACTGGATGAAATTCAAAAATCACGCGATGCTTTGCTGAGCATAGAATTGATGAAAATTATTCAAGGCCTCTCAGGTTTATTTTTAATTTCTACCATGTTAATTACGCTGATTATCGGCTGGCAAGCCGGCTGGGTGAGTTTAGGGGATTTTACCTTAATTAGTTTATTGTCATTTAATATGCTAGGCATGATTTGGTGGCTAAGCATGCAAACCATGCAATTGTTCAAAGAAATTGGTACGCTTAAAGCGGCCTTATCTTTAGTGATAAAACCTTTGGAAATAGTCGATGATCATGATGCAATGCCTTTAGTCGTGACAGCGGGTGAAATCGAATTTAATAACGTGAGTTTTTATTATCAAAACACTAATCGATTATTTGAAAATAAATCAGTGAAGATAAAAGCCGGGGAAAAAGTAGGCTTAGTCGGTTTTTCTGGTGCTGGTAAATCTACGTTTGTAAATTTAATTTTGCGTTATTACGATGTCGGTAGTGGAGAAATTTTAATTGATGGTCAAAATATTAAAAAAGTGACACTGAATTCGTTGTATGAAAATATAGGTATGATCCCGCAGGATACGAGTTTATTTCATAGAAGCCTGATGGAAAATATTCGTTATGGACGCCTGGATGCCCGTGACGAAGAAGTCATTGTTGCTGCAAAATTAGCCCACTGTGATGAATTTATTACCCGCTTACCTGAAGGGTACCATGCGCTGGTGGGCGAGCGTGGCATAAAATTATCCACTGGGCAACGGCAACGCGTTGCCATTGCACGTGCGATTTTAAAAAATGCACCGATCTTAATTTTAGATGAAGCGACCGCAAGCTTGGATTCTGTCACGGAAGAATTAATTCAAGAAAGCCTAGGAAAACTGATGCATAATAAAACCACAATCGTAATTGCGCATCGCCTCTCAACCCTTGCACACATGGATAGAATCTTAGTGTTTGATCAAGGACACATCATCGAAGCAGGCAGCCAAGCAGAATTGCTGGCACAAGGCGGACATTTTGCCAAACTCTGGCAGATGCAAGCGGGCGGGTTTTTGCCTGCGTGAGGTCGGTCAGTTTACCGTCAACAATCCATAATATACTTGCCCTGCTTTCTTATGTTTGCTCAGGGTCAGCTGTTCAGGAAAAATAATATCGGAAAGCGGATGATCATGTTCCAGATAAATTTTTGTGTGCGGATTTAAAAATGGGCGCTGGATTAATAATGTTAAGCACGGTTGCAGCAGATTTTCTGCATAGGGCGGATCTAAAAAAATAATATCAAAGGTTTGATGAGGCGCGGCTTTTAGAAATGCACAGGCCTCTTGCAAAATAAATTGTGTATTCACCGTATTAAGCTTGGCACTATTTTGTTTGAGCTGCTGCATAATGCGCGGATCTTTTTCCACAAACGTCACAGATTTCGCACCCCGAGATAAGGCTTCAAATCCGAGCGCGCCGCTGCCGGCGAATAGATCCAGACAATTTGCCGCCATGATATCTTCACGTAGCCAATTAAATAAGGTTTCGCGGATCCGATTGGGGGTGGGCCGCAAGGCCGCCTCATTCAGCACGCTGATATGCTGCGATCGCAGGCTTCCGCCAATAATGCGTAGTTTATTGGGCATGTTGTGGCGCTGGAGTCACCGCGTCAAGTTGGGGTGGATTAACCGGCGGCTCCACGGGAATGATTTCCGGTGCACTCACCTCCAAAGGATTTGCATTTGCGCTAGCATTACCCAGCTGCGGTGGATTGACGGGAGGCTCTATGAGTGGCTCTTGTGTGATCGCAGGAGCGGTAGGCGTGGGCTGAGTTTCCTCCATCCCTAGCGTCACGGTCACTTTATGTTGTGAGCCGACATAGGTGTTAAATGCGCGCCTAATATCAAATAAGGTGACAGCATTCATTTTTTCTAAATAATGATTGTAATAATCCAGCGGTAAATGATAAAACGCCAGCACGGCAATATTTTGGGTAATGGCGGCGTTAGAATTAAAGGCCATTAAAAATTGTCCGGAAATATTTTGTTTGGCTTTATCTAATTCGTCTTGCGTCGGACCCTTTTCAATAAAGTGCGCCAAGTGTTCTTGGACTAAATCGAGCGCAAGTTGACTGGCATCATTACGGGTTTGCAGGGAAATGACAAACGGTCCTTTTTCTTTTAAGGGCAAGAGTTGACTGGAAACAGAATAAGCTAAACCTTGTTCCTCGCGCACAACTTGAAATAATTGCGAGGCTAAGCCAGATCCACCCAATATTTCATTCCCTAGATAAAACGCAAAAAAGTCTGGATTACCTTTCTCCATAGTGGGTAAGCCGATCAAAATATGTTTTTGGGTAGACGGAAACTGCACATGCTCAACAATGCTGGCCGCAGGCAATTCAACTACAGGCAATGGCGCAGGGATTTCCCCAGGATTAAGGGCGGCATCAAACTGTTCAGCCATTTGTTGTGCTTCTTCTCGTGTGACGTCGCCTACGATGATAAGTTTTGCATTATTTAAATTGTAATAACGGTAATAAAATTCTCGCACTTGGGCTAAATTAATTGCATTCACACTCTCGAGTGTCCCCGTGACCGGTGAGGCATAAGGATGGGCGCCGTAAATTTTTGTGTAAAAAGTTTTTAAAGATTGCGCTTGGGGCGATTGGGCTTTTGCCGCTAATTGGGTGAGCAATTGTTGTTTTTCTAGGGAGAAGGTGGTTTCACTGAAAGCAATATCGCGCAGCACTTCACTGAGTAATGCGATGGATTGGCTGCGCTCATCATCAAAACTTAAAGTACGTAGACTCATGCCCGCTGCATCCCGAGTCACACTACTGCCCAGTTGTGCGCCTAGCGATTCAAAGCGCTCGGTGATTGCATCAGTAGTTAATTGCGAGGTGTTTTTTGCAATGATTTGATTGGTGAGTTGCGCCACCCCAGGGTTTGCACCATCATAAACACTACCGGCACTGAACACGAGCTGAATATCAACAATAGGTAGGGTTTCAATGGGAAGATAAAAAGTATCTAATCCCCGCGTAGTTTTCCAGGTTTGAATATCCAGCACAGGTCCCACAGGCGAAGCCGGAGTAGACGTTTCATGCGAGGGCGTTTGCGCGGTTTTTTCAGGCATGCGTTGCATAAAGAAATAATTGGAAGTCACGCCGAGTACAATCACTATGGCGAGCAACCACCAAATATTCCGGGAAATGGGATTACGACGTTTAATCATGGTTTATCCTATGGGGCTAAGGGTGTAGGCTGAGCTGCGTGGGTCTCTGGATTATTAGTAGGCAGGGCCTTATTTTCAATAACCGTCGGTGCAGTCGGTTCAGCATTGTTTTGTTCCGGGTATAACGCGAGGGGTTCTAAAATGGCCACGGTCATCAATTCAGGTAACAAGTATTTCTTGGCCACTTGTTGCACCTGCTCGGGTGTTACTAGCAAAATTTCTTGTAAAAATTCATTACTGACTTCCCAGGACAACCCCACACTCTCTAGACTGCCAATTTCATAGGCTTGGGCATCGATAGAATCGAGTTTATAAATTTCACTGGCCATAAATTGTTTGCGTGCGCGCTCCAATTCTTCGGGTGTGATAAGTTCCGTTTTAAGCAAGTCGATTTGTGCCAGCAGCGCAGCTTCAAATCGTTCCATGCTGACTCCCTCTGCGGGTACGCCGCTTAAAGTCAGTAAATTTTGATCGCGAAAATAGGGATCATAATCTACTGACGCGACATTAGCGATGCGACTACCGCGGATTAAATTTTTAGAAAGACGTGCACTTTCACCGCCATCTAAAATGCCGGAGAGTAGTGTCAGTGCAGCAGGCTCCCATAATACTGGGGTATTTTTTAACACGGGGGTATGAAAGCCCATCAATAAATAGGGGAGTGTGGCGGGCACACGAACGGTGACACGCTTTTGTCCTAAAGGTTTGATTTCATGCTGGGGTTTGAGTGTGGGTAGCGATTTTCTGGCAATAGGCTCAAAATAGTGTTTTACTTTTTGCAGCACATCATCAGGTTGCACATCACCAATGATGATGACGGTCGCATTGTTAGGCGCATACCAGGTGTCATACCAATATTTGATATCGTGAAGTGTTGTAGCGGCAATGTCATCATGCCAGCCTATGGGTAAGACGCGGTAAGGACTAGAATTAAATGCGGTGGCTAAATAGCGCTCGTAAAGCAAGCTGATGGGTTGATCCGTGATGCGCATGCGTCGCTCTTCTAATACCACTTGCTTTTCTTTTTCAAAAATATCCGGATCGGTCATAATCAAATTTTGCATGCGATCGGCTTCTAATGCCAGTGCGGTATCTAGGTATTCGGTGGGTAGGATTTCATAGTAACCGGTGTAGTCAAAGGCGGCAAACGCATTTAAATCTCCTCCGATGGCGTAAATGGTGTCGGTAAACGTGGTGCCTGGATGATCCGGCGTGCCCTTAAACATCATGTGTTCAAGAAAATGGGATAGGCCGGTATTGCCATTGGTTTCATAAGAGGACCCTACTTTATACCACACTTGTACCGTTGCAATCGGCGCACGGTGATCCGGGCGCACGATCAAGGTTAAGTCGTTTTCCAGTTTATATTCATGGGTTTGAATGGCGTTACCGAAGCTCATCAAAGGTTGTGTCAGTAACAAGAGACCTAGAAGTATGCGCATAAAGTAAACCTTAGATAATCGTGATGCTCGCTATATTAGCTTTCAGCATGTTAGAATGCAAGGTGGGATAAAAGTGAGGTAAGAATATGTTTGGCTTTATGCGAAAAAAAGAAGAAGCGGTCAGTGAAGAACAAAAGCCTGGTTTGTTTTCACGCTTAAAACAGTCGTTAACTAAAACACGGCAGCAATTTACAATCGCCCTTTCACAGTCGCTTTTGGGCTCTCAAGTCAGTGATGCAGAATTCTTAGAAACCATAGAAACCCAACTCCTTATGGCCGATGTCGGCGTGGCTGCGAGTGAAAAAATTGTTGCGCATTTAATCAGCGCACGTGCAAAGCAAACGACGCAGGACGCTCCCCACTTACAAGAAGTGTTAAACACCGCATTAGTTGACATACTAAAACCATGTGAGCAAGCGCTCAAGATTAGCGCCCATAAACCTTATGTCATATTAATGGTCGGTATTAACGGTGCGGGTAAAACCACCACCATAGGCAAACTCGCAAAGCACCTGCAAGCCGAAGGTAAGAAAGTCATGCTGGCTGCTGGCGATACGTTTCGAGCCGCTGCCATTGAACAGCTGAGTGTCTGGGGCGAGCGCAATCAAATTCCAGTGATCTCAGGTGTTCAAGGGGGCGACAGTGCGGCAATTATTTTTGATGCGCTGCAAGCTGCAAAAGCGCGCGACATGGATGTGGTGATCGCCGATACCGCGGGACGCCTCCATACGCAGCAACATTTAATGGCAGAATTAGCTAAAATAAAACGGGTGATCGGTAAATTTGATAGTCATGCACCTCATGAAGTGCTGTTGGTGCTGGATGCGGGCAGTGGCCAAAATGCAATGCAGCAGGCGAAACAATTTCAAGCGGCGACTGATGTGAGCGGAATCGTGCTCACTAAATTAGACGGTACTGCAAAAGGCGGGATCGTATTTGCCCTGGCTGAAGAATTAAAACTACCCATCCGTTTTTTAGGGGTAGGTGAAGCCATTGATGATTTAAGGGCGTTTAATGCCGAAGATTTCGTCGCGGCATTATTTGAAGATAAGTGATAAAGGAAAGTCAGTATGATCGTGTGCCGGCATGTCAATAAATCATATCCGGGTGGCTACACGGCGTTGCACGATATTCATTTTGAATTGCCGCAAGGCAAAATGGCCTTTTTAACCGGACACAGTGGCGCGGGTAAAAGTACCTTATTAAAATTGCTGGCGCTTATAGAGCGTTCTACCCGTGGCCAAATTATCGTTAATGGTTGTGATTTAGCAAAACTTTCTGACCATCAATTACCGTATTTTCGTCGCGGCATAGGCGTTATTTTCCAAGATCACCGCTTATTAATGGATAGAACGGTATTTGATAATGTTGCGTTGCCTTTAGTCATTGCAGGTTACTCGCATATAGACATTAAAAAACGAGTGCAAGCTGCGCTTGATAAGGTTGGGTTATTAAAGCAGGCGCAGCGTTTTCCGATTGCGATTTCAGGCGGGGAGCAGCAACGCGTAGGCATCGCGCGGGCTATCGTAAACAAACCGACGGTGTTACTGGCTGATGAGCCTACGGGTAATTTAGATCCTGAAATTTCTGCAGATGTCATGAACTTATTTGCTGATTTTAATCAAGTGGGTGTGACCGTACTGGTTGCGAGCCATAATTTTACTTTAATTGAACGCATGCCCTATCCGGTGATCCGCTTAGAAAAGGGTCGGATGCAGCAGGCAAGGCAAGAGCAGTAAGGATGCGATTAAAATGAAAAGACAAGTGAGTAGTTATTTTACCCAACATCTTCGTGCCCTACTCGGCAGCCTCGGTACCTTGTGCCGCACTCCTTTTGCGAGCAGCATGACATTACTTGTGATTGCGATTGCACTAGCACTGCCCGCAGGACTTTATTTATTGGTACACAATATTGAGTCTATTACCTCGGCCTGGCAGAATGGGGCACAACTGTCTTTATTTGTGAACGATGACATCAGCGATGAGCGTGCATTGCTGCTCAGTCAAGAAATTGGCGCTTATCCTGGGGTGAGCCATGTTCATTTTTTAACGCGTGAAGCGGCATTTAATGAATTTAAAAATTTGTCGGGTTTTTCGATTGCGTTAGAGACCCTGCCCAATCCCCTACCCCCGGTCATTATTGTGTATCCGAGTTTTACGGATCCCATTTTATTAGAAAAAATGCAGCAAGAGTTACAACAATTGCCTGAGCTTGCGCGGGTACAATTAGATTTAGCCTGGGTGCAGCGTTTAGCCGCATTATTACATTTGGGCGAGCGTATGGTCCTTATTTTAATGTCATTTCTTGGCTTTGCCGTGGTGTTAATTATTGGCAATACCATTAGGGTATCCATTCTGAATCGTCAAGAAGAGATTGCGGTCGTTAAATTAGTGGGTGGGACGAATGCATTTATTCGAAGACCGTTTTTATATACCGGTGTATGGTATGGATTTTTAGGTGCACTCTTAGCGTTACTGATGATTACCGGCGCGTTGTTTGTGTTACAACATTCTGTGAATTTATTAGCCACGGCCTATCAAAGTGAATTCCAACTGCGGGGCTTAGGTTTCTCGCGCAGCATCGATGTGCTACTTTTGGGGATGACTTTGGGTTGGCTAGGCGCGGCAATTTTTTTGCACTATCATTTAAAACAAATAACGCCTAAATAAACCCACAAAAGGTGAAGATTATGGGTATTGTAGAAACAGTATTACTCTTAGCATTCTGCGTGATTTGTAGCGTATTTTTGTCTCTGTCTGAAATTGCTTTGGCCGCTTCCAGGCAAATTAAATTACAACTCTTAGCAAAAGAAGGGCATAAAAATGCCGATAAAGTCCTCACTTTGCAAGCTTCACCCGGTCGTTTTTTTACGGCCATTCAAATTGGATTAAATACCGTCGCAATTTTAGGCGGGATGATAGGTGAATCGCAGCTGACGCCGTCAGTGGCACACCTACTGAGTTATGTGTATCAGGGCTCACATAATGCATCCTTGAGCTCAGGATTATCGTTTGCCCTCATCACCAGTGTGTTTATTTTATTTGCTGATTTAATGCCTAAACGCTTAGCGATGAGCCATCCTGAGACGATTGCTTTGAAGATTATTCGTCCGCTTTTAGCGGTCATCGCCCTGCTCGCACCTTTAGTGTGGTTATTTAATGGTATTGCGAATGGAATATTTAAACTATTTAATGTCTCAACTATCCGTAATGAAGATTTAACCTATGAAGATATTTTTGCGGTGATGACTGCAGGCGCCAAAGCGGGTTTATTGCAACGCGAAGAATTTCAACTCATAGAAAATGTGTTCAATATGCAATCCTTAAATGTATCCTCGGCGATGACCACGCGGGATAGTATTATTTATTTTTTGAACGATGATGATGAAGCACGCATTAAACTTAAAATTGGCGAGCATCCGCACAATAAGTTTTTAGTGTGTGAAGGCGGCCTGGACAATGTAAAAGGCTATGTGAATGCAAAAGAATTATTTATGTTTTTGCTGGACGCTAAACGCATCGATTTAAAACACGATGCGCTGGTGCATCCGGTATTAACAATCCCCGACACGTTGACGCTTTATGATGCCATGGACTATTTTAAAAATCACACGGCTGATTTTGCCGTGGTGGTGAATGAATACGGTTTAGTGGTTGGGGTGCTGACGATTAATGATTTGATGATCGCTATTATGGGCGAATGGGCCCAGCATGTTTTAGATGAACAAATTATTCAACGGGATGAAAACTCTTGGTTGGTCGATGGTGGAACACCCGTGCATGATGTGATGCGTGCCCTTAATATCGATAAATTTCCTGAGAGTGAAAATTATGAAACCATGGCGGGTTTTATTCTGTATATGCTGCGTAAAATCCCTAAACGCACAGAATTCGTTGAATATCAGGGCTATAAATTTGAAGTCGTCGATATTGATAATCACAAAGTGGATCAATTATTGGTGACGCGGATCGCTCAAAATAAAGCGCTTAAGACAACCTGAGTCGTAATAAATCAACCAGCAGCATGCGGGCCGGTCCCATCAATTCCAGATTGCGTTGCACTAAAAATAATGAATAGGTGCGGATGCCACCGGTGACAAGATCTAATGGCTTGAGTAGATCCGCACAATCTTGTGTCATGGAGACGGGCAGCCAAGCAAAACCTACACCCGACAATAATAACGCTTTTGCTGTGTCGAAACTATCTACACGCCAAGTGTATTCCGAACCAAACCAACCGTCACTGCGTTCCTCGTCTATGAATTTATCGCGTATGGTAATATAACGTACTTTTTTCAAATCACGCTCGGTGACCCGATGTTTGAGTTGATGCAGCGTACTCGCGCTATGGGCATAGGGTTGTATCTGCACGGTACCAAATGCTTCGCCTAAAAATCCTTTAGGGACATGCGGTGTGATCACAATATCAGCGGTGCCTTGTTGCAGCGCATTAATCGGCCCTGATAAAATTTCAAATCGAATATCCAATTTAGTCTGTTTATTTTGTGCTTCAAAGGCTTGAATGGCGGGAAAAATCAATTCACGCGGACATAAGGCATCGACGACTAAAGTTAAATGTGATTCATAACCTTGTCTCACATCTGCAACTGAGCGCTCCATTTCCCCTAAGAGTTGCGTGATTTCCCGCGAACGATTCAATAATATTTCACCCAGGGGCGTGAGCACCGCACGACGCCCCTGTATCGTCAAGATTTCGATGTCCAATTGTTCTTGCAGGGTATTCACCGTGTAGCTGATCGTGGATTGGCTTTTATGTAATTTTTCAGCGGCTTTAGCAAAGCTGCCTTCATCGATTACCGTTTGCAAGATGGTCCACTGCTCGATGGTAGAACGGGGTATTTTCATAGTATTTAATCTATCTAAATATTCGATTAAATATACCAAATTTATCCGTTTTTTAAAAGTATAAAAATCGGCCACACTTATCCTAATCTGAAGCCCCTAAGGAGTAAGACGGATGAAAATTGATAAAAAACAAAGAAAGTACAATGGGTTACAAAATGAAGACCCTTTGCAACGGTATCAAAACCATGTGGATCATGTGCGTGCGTGTGAGGCCCAGCGCTTAGGCTACCCTGTGGCAGGGGCTATTGATCACAGCGATTATGATTTAGGCATTGTTCCTAAGAGTATTCTGGATGTGTATTTAAATAATATCGGCAATCCCTATGATATGCCCTCTTCTTTTCACCATCATGCCAAAACATTTGAGCAAGAAGTCATAGGCTTGTGCGCACATTATTTAGGGCTAGATCCTTCCACGCGCGGGTATATCACGAGCGGTGGAACGGAAGGCAATTTTGCAGGCCTGTGGTGGGCCCGCGAATATGGCCTGAATTATGGTACAACAAAAATCATGCCCAAAGTGTGGATCAGCACAGCAGCGCATTATTCCATCAGTAAAGCCGCCCACCAATTGGCACTTGACATGGCATACATTCCAGCGACTATGCGCGGGGCAATGGATTTAACACTTTTGGCCGAACAATTAAAGCAGCACCCGATTGAGCAAGCGGTAATTGTGGTCGCGACACTAGGCACCACGCAAACAGGGGGCATAGATGATGTGCTGGCCATACGTGATCTCATCGATACGCATATTATTTCGCGTGGGGGCATTGCACGTTTACATTTAGATGCCGCCCTTTTGGGATTAGCGTTACCGGTTTTATTTCCGAGCACTTATTTATCAGTATTGGCCGCAGTAGATAGCGTGGCCATTTCTGCGCATAAATTATTGGCTGCTCGTATGCTAATCAGTGGCATTGTTTTAACGAGTGCAGCGTATTTAAAGTCTGTTTTTTCAGGCAAAAAAAACAAAATCAGTTATATCGGGGGTCTTCATGATATCACGGTATCTGGTTCTCGCTCAGGCAGTGCAGCGATTGCGTTGCATCATCGTTTGACGCAATTAGAGTTTGCACAAAAAGGCGCGCCGCTTAGAAATTATATTTTAGAGAGTATGCGATTGGCGCAATACTTTTACGATGCATTGACTCAGATTGTCCCACGCGAGCAAGTCATGCTCGGTGACAACCAACTCACACTGGTTTTTCCGCGACCTTCGCATGCAGCAGCACTGATTCAAACCTACAGTCTAATGCCGATTAACGAAGATAAATTGGGTGTGTGCGTATTATCGCATGTGAACCAAAAAATGATTGATGCCTTTCTTTTGGACTACAGGAGCTTAGTATGAAGATCTTTATTTTATTTGCGGCCATGTTAACCCTCCTGATTATTAGCATGTTGCATTTTCATCTTGAACCGCATATCCCTTTATTAATGTGCTTAATTTTAATGGGAATTTTTTGTTTGTCGGAAGGATCACGTTGGCAATCGTTGGAAAAAGGCATGATTGATGGGATATCTAGAGGTTTACAACCGATATTAATCATGGCGTTGATTGGTATTTTGATTGCCGCTTGGATGGCGAGTGGCTCTGTGCCGTATTTAATTTATTGGGGATTAGAATGGATTAATCCGAATTGGTTTTTGCCGGGTGTTTTATTATTAACCATTTTAGTCTCCTCATTTACCGGCAGCTCATTTACTACAGTCGGAACCGTGGGTGCGGCCATGATGGCGATCGGGTTAAGCCTTGGCATGAACCCTGCGTTGGTGGCCGCCTCAGTGATTTGCGGGGCGTGCTTTGGCGATAAAATGAGTCCGCTCTCAGATACCACAAATTTTGCTTCGGCGATTGCAGGCGTAGATTTGTACACACATATTCGTCATATGATGCACACGACATTGCCTGCCATGATTCTCACATTTATTTTCTTTATAGTTATGGGATATAACACTCCATCGCACTCTGTTGAAGCCGTTACACACTTACAAGCAGGCCTTGCTCAGCACTTTCATTTATCGCCGTTGAATTTATTGGCGCCGATTATTGTGGTGATGGGCGCAGTTAAACGTTTTCCCATAATTCCTTTGTTGACCGTGGGGATTATTGTCGCAGGGATCACTACACTTACCCTGCAACCAGGATCTGATCTCGCAACGCTGTTAAAAGCGTATCATCACGGATTTCATTTAACGACAGAAAATGAAGTCTTGGCTAACATGGTGAATCGGGGTGGTTTGAATGCGATGTTGAGTTCCGTTATTTTGATCATGATTGCACTGAGCTTAGGTGGCATGGCGGTTCAAACAGGATTATTGGACAGACTGATGCGTGGCATGGTGAAAAAAGTGACGAATAAAGGACGCGCAGTGGCAAGTACAGCCTTGTCTTCTGCCGGCGTGAATGTGTTTACCGGTGAGATGTATTTATCCATCTTATTGCCGGGTCAAATGTTTAAACCGGTTTATGAACAACACGGCATTGCTTTGAAAAATTTATCACGGACCTTAGAAGATGCAGGGACCTTAATTACTCCGTTAATTCCCTGGGGCGTAAGCGGTGTGTTTTTCGCACAAACATTAGGCGTTGAAGTTTTGGAGTATCTACCCTACGTGGTGTTTTTGTATCTGTGCCCGGTGTTGAGTGTGGTATTGGGGTATTTGCAAAAGGATAGAGGATAGAGGTGCTTATTCTTCCCGTCCCAGCCTATCCCTCTCTTCCCCACTTGGAATGCTACAATTAAAAGTTCTTATCCGACTAAAATGACATTAACTCAGGAAAAGTCTTGACTTTTACGGAATACATGTCATTATAGTCATATGAAACGATATGTCGAAAGCTACATTTTAAAAGATTTACCTGGCAAAATTGTCCTCCTTACTGGGCCGAGGCAAGCGGGTAAAACCACGCTGTCTAAACAGCTTTTCTCTTCCTTTGATTATTTTAATTACGATACAGCGAGTGATCGCATGCGTCTTTCAAAAAAATCATGGGATAGAGAAAAGCAATTGGTGATCTTTGATGAATTGCACAAAATGAAACTGTGGAAACGTTGGTTGAAAGGAGTATACGATACTGAAAAAAACCCACCGCATATCTTAGTGACTGGAAGTGCGCGATTAAACACCTATCGAAAAGCGGGTGACTCCTTAGCGGGGCGCTATTTTCAATATCGTTTGCATCCTTTAGATTTGAAAGAGGTGCATTATTTTTTAGCAGAAGATCCAAATTCAAGCTTCGAAACCCTAATGCGCTGTGGCGGATTTCCAGAACCCTTTTTTTATAATGATGAAATCTATTATCAACGTTGGGCACGTAGCCATATTGATATTATTTTGCGTCAAGATTTAATTGATATGTTTGCCGTGCGTGATATTCGTGCGATAGAAACATTAGTACATTTGCTGAAACAACGTGTGGGCACTTGTGTGTCCTATGCCAATCTTGCACGCGATCTTGAGCGAGATGCTAATACGGTGAAACGCTGGCTAGAGTTGTTAGAAGAATTATATATTATTTTTCGTGTAACCCCTTATAGTAAAAATATCGCCAGATCATTACTAAAAGAACCTAAATTTTATTTTTATGATGTTGCACAAGCTAAATCTGACGCAGGCGCACAATTAGAAAACTTAGTCGCCTGTGCTTTATTAAAAGAATTAAATTTTATTGAAGATACTATGGGTGTACAAACTCGGCTGCATTATTTACGTACTAAGGATGGGAAAGAGCTTGATTTTTTAATTGCTATCAATGATATCCCGCAATACATTATTGAAGTCAAGTGGTCGGATGAAACACCTTCTACTGCATTTAAACACTTTCAATCTTTTTTACCTCATGTTAAAAATATTCAACTGGTAAAAAATCTCCCCCGCGAAGCCACTTATCCAAATGGAGTCGAAGTGCGCAGCTTAGTGAATTGGCTTGTGACTTTAGATTTGAGTGATGCTGGGACTCATTAAAATAACGTTTATTCAGTGAAAAGAAAGCTTGGGTCAGCTAAAATGAAACTGCTTAATCAGTTAATCTAATGTTTTGAGTTTTTCTCAAAGTATCCAGCCCCTGCTGCAACTGATATTGTGGCGATAATGAGGGATTTTGCATATTTTGAACGGGCGGATAATAGGTTTGCTCCAGCACAAAGCGGCCGGCTAAGGCTGCGTGTGACACCAGATCGGTATAGACTATCCAGGTGCTTCCGGGCGGAAAGTTCATGGGGGTAAAGTTAACCTGCTGTTGGTAGTCTAAATCCGCTTTCATTTTATCGTGGATGTGTAACATGTAATGATCATAAGGTAGACGTTTTTGCCGCGTGATTTTTAATCGATACAAAAGCTCCGCTTCTAGAGGAAACAGTGGGCGGATTTTGGGTAAAAATCTGCGCACCACATCTGCGTACGCTTCCCCGATGTGCCAATAACGGTGTTCATCATAAGGATTAATATTGGTAAAAACCCGCAAAATACGCGAATGATTAGTCGGCGTTGAAGGAAAGGCATCGACATGTAACCGGGTATCGTCTTTGCGATAGGACGGCGCGCGTCGACCTTTAATTTCTATCGGCCGAAAACTGGTCCTTCCACTGTAGGCTTCAATCTGGTATTGAGGACAAATGTGCTGCAATAGTTGCTGTGTGTAGTGATGATAGCGCTGCATCATTTTTTGCATTACGTCCGCTGTTTCTGGCAAGGCTAAAGCCCGTAGCGTTTGATTTTTGGGATTGTAACTAATATTTTTGGCATGCTTGGGCGTTAAATCCATCTGAAATAAGGCTGTTTCATCCTTTTCCAGGGGAAATTCCAATTTTGGCAAATACAAGACTTGCCCAGATTCTAAGGCCTCGGTCATTTCTTTTGAAACGGTGGGGGCAAGCTTGGGTTGCCAATCCGTGATTGGGTACATAGTCACTACAAGTTATTCTATTCAATGATTATTACAGGAATTTTTCTGGGTGTCTATTAGGGTCCCCAACGAAAACGGTATTGACAATAGATGATTTTGTATGTTAAATTGCTAACATTTTACGAGGACTTAATAATGCCCAATAGCAGTACCCCCTTTTGCGGCCTAGAACCTTACGTAGTGCGAAACGCCCTATTTTTTTGTGCCAGCAATACCCTGACTACGACGCTGGGTTTTTTCGTATATAAAACAACCCTGAAGTTTTTTAACTCAGATGAGCCTACCCTACCTACACCGTTGTACCATGAGGCGCAACACATGTTTCACGAGTTAGCTCCCTATCTATTAAAAACAACCACGTATGCGTTGGAGGGCAGCTTCACTTTTTTAGTGCTTTTGCTTGCGCGTGAGCGGTGTATGCAAACACGTGCAATAGTACAAAATGAAGACCCTGATATTGTTATTGGCTTTGGGGTGATATTCTCGCTGCTTACGCCAATAGTAGGCGCGCTTGAAAATGGTCATTCTCCTCCTCCTGCCATTGCTCTAGCCGGTGTGACGGGTGTAGCGTGTATTGCTGGGATGATCTTGAGTGTATACGCGGCTAATTATGTACTCAATGGCACCACTTATGTGCTTGATCGCCTATCTCACGCCTCTAGCCCGGCCCTTGCGTGGGGTATTACAGCTACACGTAATGGGTTTACTCATGCTTATCAGCAATATATATTAGGTGCTGGGCACGGTGATCCTGCCGCAACTAGAAATGAACCTGTCTTGGGATCTGAGCAATTCAATCTGAGCGCCTGAATTAGGCTATTTTATCTACACTCATGAGGCTAGCACTCTCATGCCAAGAGTGCTAATATTAGTGAGGATAACTGAATTCATTAAGGACCACTTTTATGACCCATCAAATGCAAGCGCTTGATTTTTCAGCGCCTATTGGCAGCATTGCGGCTTATGAAGCCTATGTGGGGCAGATCCCTTTATTGACTGAAAGTCAGGAGCAGGATTGGGCTCAACAATGGTATGCAACAGGCGATCTGCAGGCCGCGCGGCAATTGGTGCTGGCGCATTTGCGCTTTGTAGTCAAAATTGCCCGGCAGTATATGGGCTATGGGTTACCGCATGCCGATTTAATTCAAGAGGGAAATGTGGGCCTGATGAAGGCGGTGAAACGGTTTAATCCTACCCTAGGCGTGCGGCTTGCAGCCTTTGCGGTTCATTGGATCAAATCTGAAATTCATGAATTTGTGTTACGCAATTGGCGTTTGGTGCGCATTGCCACCACCAAAGCCCAGCGCAAATTATTTTTTAATTTACGCCGTTTGAAAAAGGGATTTACGTGCTTAACGCCGCAAGAGGTGCAGATGATTGCAGAAGACCTAAAGGTGAGTCCCAAAGCCGTGCAGGAAATGGAAGTGCGTCTCCAGGCGCAAGATGTATTTTTAGATGTGTCTGAGGAAGATGCCCTGGATCCGTACAGCACTTTACCGGTTGCGCAGACCAGTTTTCTTTACCAAGATCCCGCTGAAATTGTAATCGCTGAACGCGAGCAACACTGCTTTTCGCAAAAATTACAACAGGCGCTGGCTCAATTACCTCAGCGTACGCGCGAGATTATTTTAGCGCGCCATTTCGCGGAAGAAAAAACGAATTTAAAAACTTTGGCGGACGCACACGGCATTTCTGCCGAACGCGTACGCCAAATCGAGCAAGCCGGCATGCAGCAGTTGCGTCAGCGTTTAGCGTACGGGGATATAGCGCTGATAGGCTCGAGCCAATAGCATCATAGGCAGGCCCTGAGAAACGTCCTATTTCCCAGAATGATCAACTTACAGTGTATTTTGTAGCCTATTGTATTTGTTCGATAAAATATTGACGTAGATTTTCCATGAGGGTATTACCTTTTGAAATTTATGTTTATTAGAGTGGAATCTCAAGGTAAATGAAATTTGTATTACACACTAAAAGTGTGTAATATAAATTAAGTTACCTATGTTAATGTGGAATGGATATCCAACTAAGACAAATAGAAGGATTTTTTCTAGATGAATAAAATATATAGTAGTAGAGAAGTCATCCAGCTTTTAAAAGCAGATGGTTGGATAGAAATTAGGATAACAGGAAGTCATCATCATTTTAAGCATAATAAAAAGAAGGGAATAGTGACCATCCCCCATCCCAAAAAAGAAATCGGGAGGGGATTATTTAATAGCATTCTCAAGCAAGCTCAGCTGAAAGGATCCAGTTGAAGTCTGAATGCCTAATCAAGGACGGATTAAGGAGATAAAAGCATGATTGTTGAATATGTTGGATTGGTTGAAAAAACTTCTGAAGGATATTCTTTATTTTTTCCTGATTTCCCAGGTTGTGGCTCTGCTGGACATAACTTGGAAGAAACTAGAAAAAATGCTAGAGAAGGATTAGTCGGCCATCTTGAATTGATGGTTGAGCACAAGGAAATTATTCCTAAGCCTTCATCACTGGACAAAATCATGAAGTTACCCGAGGCAAAAGGGTGTATTCCTTTGGTTATCTCCATTATCCCACCCACCACCAAAGCGCAACGGATAAATATCACGATAGATAGTGGATTATTAGATGCAATTGATGAAATGGCCATGATGCAACATACCACCCGTTCAGCTTTATTAGCTGAAGCTGCACAACGATTATTGGGGGCTTTGTGAGCTTACCCGAGCAAGCCGGCATGCAGCAGTTGCGTCAGCGTTTAGCGTACGGGGATATAGCGCTGATAGGCTCTGGCCAATAGCATCAAGGTTTGGCCGACCATAATCAATAATGCGCAGCTTGCCAGCAAAATAAAAATATTATCAAATGCGCGGGAGCTGACATTGTTAAAAATTTGCGCACTGGCGACGTGGATCCCAAATACGGCAAACACCCCGGTTAAAAATTGACTGATATATCGGTAATCAGGCAATACCATTAATAGTCCTAGGAAGCCGATCATCGTGCGTTGCACTTGGCAAAATGGACACGGCGGCACAAAATGCGCCAGATCTAACCCCCAAGTAAATGCAGCAATAAATAATGCAATAAAACCCAATGGACGCATGTAATTCATAATAGATGGCATGTTCTCTTCCTTGAAATAAATTAAAGTAGTATCCCTTCAAATACAATCTGTGCACTCCCGCTTAAAACCACGGCCTCAACAGGCACGCCGGACCAAGCTACTTGGACGATGCCGCCGGGTAAATGGATCTGCACGGTGGCATCGATTTGATTTAAACGACGCAAATAAGCCATAGTGGCACACGCACCAGAACCACAGGCCAGGGTCTCCCCCGCGCCGCGCTCAAATACTCGCAATTTTACGGCATCACGGTTTAGCACCTGATAAAAGCTAACATTAACGCCTTCTGGAAACAAGGGGTGTTGATTAAGTGCTCGGCCTATTTTTTCAACGGATGCCGTGTTCACATCCAAAACTTCAATAATGGCATGGGGATTTCCGAGGGATAAGGCGCCAAAGCGCACAGTTTCTCTCTCTAGCGTGATCGTGTAATCTGCCGCTTGCGGTAGTAATAAAGGTAAGCTTGCAGGATCAAAATTAGGTACCCCAATGTGTGCACGGATCTGCGTAGGATCTTGTATGGACACAGTCGTTAAATGATCAAACGTCGCAAGTGTGATCTCGGGTTTATGACTGAGTTGGCACGCATGGATAAATAATCCCACGCAGCGCGCGCCATTACCGCATTGTTTGGCTGTGCTGCCATCTGCATTGAATATGTCATAATTAAAATCAGCTTTGGGGTGCGTGCTTCGCCCTATCACTAATACTTGATCACAACCTACCCCATAATGGCGGTCGGCTAATTTTTTAATCACATCGGGTGTTAATGTCGGCGTTTGGGTGAGGGTTTCGAGCAAGACAAAATCATTGCCTTGAGCCTGCATTTTCGTAAATTTAAGCGCCATGAGGCCAACTCGGTAACAAGTGTTCGTGCTTAAATAAATCAGCATAGGATTCACGCTCGCGAATAAGCGCCATGTGCTCGCCTAATACGGCGACTTCAGCGGGATTAGGCCTGCTGTTGTAATGAGAGCACATGCTAAAGCCATAGGCGCCGGCATCCATAATGGCCAATAGATCCCCTGCTTTAACGCGCAGCATGCGATCATGGGCAAAAAAATCACCGCTTTCGCAGACCGGCCCTACGACATCATAACGTGCTTCAGGCAGGTTGGGATCTTGCATGACAGGATAAATGTTATGCCAGGCATCGTATAAACTCGGGCGCAATAAATCATTCATGCCGGCATCGACTATGGCGAAATTTTTTTCACTGCCGTGTTTGATGTATTCTAAACGCGTCAGCAATATACCGGTGTTAGCCACCAAAGAGCGCCCGGGTTCTAAAAGTAAGGTCAGTTTACGCCCCGCTAGTTTTTGCAACAAGGCGTTACAATACGCTTCAATACTCGGAGGGGTTTCGTTTTGGTAACGTACGCCTAAACCTCCGCCTAAATTCAAGTGAGAAATAGTCATACCGATTTGGTTAAGGTGATCAATCAGCTGTAAGACTTGAGTCAATGCCTCTAAAAAAGGAGCAAGCTGAGTGATTTGCGATCCAATATGACAATCAATCCCTTTAATCATCAGGTGAGGCAACTGGGACGCATACTGGTAAAGCTCTAGCGCGGTATCGACTTCCACCCCAAATTTATGGGTTTTCAAACCGGTGGCGATATACGGGTGCGTTTGTGCATCCACATTGGGATTGACCCGTATCGAAATGGCGGCGATAAGATTTAATTCTTTTGCGATCAAAGCAATCCGCTGCAGTTCAGGTTTAGATTCCACGTTAAAACATAAAATGCCTTTGCTGAGCGCAAGCCGTATGTCTTGTTCACTTTTACCCACGCCCGAGAAGACGATTTTTTTCGGATCCCCGCCTGCAGCTAATACGCGATGCA